>Ga0310695_10007000_pt1 | contig 18244 bp, 30 predicted proteins | sample RumenRJG_04DNA_FD_203882 | JGI IMG/M metagenome (GOLD analysis project Ga0310695, IMG submission 203882) | Bovine rumen microbial communities from Lethbridge, Alberta, Canada - RJG_04 (v2) (version 2) | ecosystem: Host-associated > Mammals > Digestive system > Stomach > Rumen | place: Canada...
GATTAAAATATATTATAGTAGATGATGTTTTTACAACAGGAAGCAATATTAATGAGCTTAGAAAATATATTGAAAGAAGAGGCGGAAAGGTTGTTAATGTTGCGATTTTAGGAACAGGTAATCAAGAACGAACATTTACACTACTTGAAGAAACTAAAGAAAAGTTGTATAATAAGTTTACTAAGGAGGGTATAAATGAGTATCTCAGAAGAAATAAAATCGCAAACTCAGCAGAAGAGCTTACAGAGCTCCAAGCAGGAATTATCCTCAAACAATCCAAACAATCTATTGACGCCGGAAGAGCTGAAAGAAATGGACAACGCTTTTCAAGCAGCGAAGGAAAAAGCGAAAGCTCACGGAGCGAAGTTTTACGGAGAGAATTAAACTCCGAACAATCAAATAACAATTCTACAGATTTATCTTTAAGCGGTAAAACAAGACCGGCTTATAGTTCTGCACTTAAAACCGATGTAAAAATCAATAGTAACGAAAAGCCAAAAATGAGCGATTTTAAGTTATATCAAAGAACTTATGATTTGGCTAAAAAATACATGGTTAATAATATTGCTGAAAGCAAATACAGACCGAGAAATACTTTAGGTGTGTATTATAATTATGGTAGCAGAAAAGGCAATATTTATTTAAACAGTTTGCTTAATGTGGATGTGGTAGCTCATGAGCTGGTGCATGCTATTGATGATAAGTTGCAAATTATAAATGACCTTTACGAGAAAGGATTTAAAGCAGTAACAACGTTTAAAGGTAAAAAAGCTATAACAACGTTTATTCCTGATATAAGCACTCCTGAAGGAAAAGCAGCCGATGAATTGTTAAAAGCGGCTAAAGATTTATATCCTACAGATATTTCAAAACAAAGTGTAAAAAGCAGATTAGCTGAAGGACTTGCTACGTTAATTCAACATTCAATAATTAATCCGGATATGATAGAAAATTTTTATGGTAATGCGTATAAATGGGCTATGAGTAATGAAACGTTACAATCGTTTAGAGATGACGCAAGACAGATTATTGTCGATTATGAAAGTTTAAATCCTGTAGAACAACTTGGAAGTGAAATTTATGATAAAGCTCAAAAAGTGCAAGCAAAAACAAAAATTCCGCTTGGCGTAAGAATCGATAGTCAGTTGTTTGATAGTGAAGCTGTATTAAAAATGTTGGATAAAGATTTGTATTTAACAGCAAAAGGATATAGAACCGTTTTGAAAGGTATATTAGAAAATAATTTAACTAATAAAGACGGTAAGATGTATATAATTGATAGTCGTGGTAATCCGGTAAAAGTAAGCGATAATGTAAATTGGAGAACTTTAATTGAAGATGTGCAAAAGGCACAAAGTGAATTTAACGGATATTTGGTAGCAAGAAGATTTGTTACGTGGTATGAAAACCGTGATAAAATAGCAAACGGATTTGAAGTTTTAGGAAATAATTTAAAAAAGTTGCAGCAAAAATATAATGAAGTAAGCGAGAAAATTAAGAAAGATGATTTTTATAATATACACGATCAGAAAGCGGCTTACGATTTGGAAAGAAGTTTAAGGATTGAAATTGATAAACTTACAAGACAGATTAAGCAAGAAGGCGAGAAGTTGCAGAATTTGCAAAGTATTCTTGAAAAGAACGGCAAAAATGAGCAGAATATAAAAGACGCTTATAAGTTTTTAGATAACGCACAAAACAGAGAGCTTGCCAAAAAATATGATTTTTTAATGAGATGTAATTTAACCGTATTAAGAACAGCAAAGTTGATCGATAAAGAAATGTATAATGAGCTTGTTGCTAATTACGGATATGCTCCATTTAACAGAGTAGCTTATAACGAGCTTACCGGAGACGGTAAAGAGTTTGTTGAACAGTTTGGAGCAAAAAACGATGTTATACCGAAAATAGTATCTTCAAATTGGAATATTAAAAACTTAAAAAAGATTGAAGGTAGCGAGTTGCCTATTCTTTCTCCGTTATACTCTTCGATACAACTAATGAAAGAAGCGTATAAGAAAAGTTATAAACAAATTGTAGCTAATAGAATGGGCGAGATTGCCGAGTTATATCCGGAGCTTATGCAAAAGGTTCCGTATAAAACAGGAGATGAAAAAAATAACAGTAAACTTGTTATAGTTGGAACAGACAGAGCTACAGGCAAAGAAATAAAACAGACTTTAGAAATGGATCCGTTTGTTAAAAAGGTTTGGGATAGTTTGATTGATAACTACAAAATGAGCGTTGTAGAAAAAATGATGGTTGCTCCGGCAAAGTTTTTTACATTGATGACAACGGCAGAAAATCCTATTTTTGCAATAACAAACTTTGCAAGAGATCAGATAACGGCAAGCGTTAATTCAGATATGGGATATGTTCCGTTTTTTACTCCTATAATGACTTATGTTAAATGCAGGCAAAATCCGGAATTAAGACAATATTTTGATGAGTATAACGAGTTGTTTGGTGAGAGTAATACTTTTCTTTCAAATTTAGATGAAGTTAATCCGGACGATTTAGCACAAGCGTTTAAAACTAATGCGTTATATAAAATATTTGGATACGGTAAAAAAATATTATCGTTTTTACCGAACTTATCTGAAGTTGTAACAAGAAGAACCGAGTATGTAAAAGCAAGAGGAGCCGGATTTGATATTATTACAGCTAAAAGAATGGCTGATGAAGTTTCTGTTCCGTTTGGCGATAGAGGAATGTGGGGCGGTGGTTTCGGAAGATCGTTGTTAAGGTCGGTTCCTTATATGAATGCAGGGCTTCAGGTAATAAGACAAGGTATAAGAAGTTTATTGACAACAAAAGGAAATAATTTATTAGAAAATCCAAAGATTGTCAATTTGCAACAAAACAGTAACGGCGTTTATGAATATAAAGAAAAAAATAAATTTTTAAAAACCTTGTTTGCTATGATGGGATTAGGTGTAATTCAGACAGCTGTTTCGTTGTGGTGGGATTATATAGACGATAAAACAAGAAAGAATCTAAAAGAACAGTTAAATCCTGCTCAGTTTATAAGATTTGCTTATTTGCCATGGGGATTTAATGATACGGATTTATTAAGGTTACCATGGGAACAGTTGTATTCTTTTCCTGCTGTAATAGGTGCGATGATACATGATGAACTTAAAAATGATTACGATTATAAATTAAGCGAATATGCGGAAGTTTTAACCGGTGGAGTTATTCCGGATAACTTTAATGTTATTGTTCCTTTAATTAAAACTTTAGCTGAAAAAGATAATTCAGGATGGGAACAGTTGATGTATAGAGATTTTCCGCAAATAGTAAAAATAGGGTTAATGCTTGGCGGTGGAAAAAAGACCTATCCGACGTTACAAGATATTGTTCCGAAGTATTTGCAGAAACGAGAAAAAGCTATGCAGTATGATGAAAAAACAAGCGACCTTGCGAAGTTTTTAGGTAAGCAGTTTAATATTGCTCCTATAAAATTAGATTATTATCTTTACAATGTAGCCGGGCAAGTTGGCAGTATGTTCGAAAAAGGTGCTGAATTTATTATTGATAAATTGTCCGGAAAAACAGAAACAGGGCTTGCTGATTTTATTACCGGAAATGTTACGGAAAAAGAAAAAGCGTTTAGAAAAACCGTAATGCCATGGTTACAGGAAAGTTATTTTATTTACGGTAGAGAAATGCAACAGTTTTATGATGAAAAAGAAAAGTTCGAAGCGTTGGAAAAATCTCATAAAGAAGGATTAAGAAAATTAAATTCCGAAGAGTTGAAATATTTATCGGCTAATGCTCCGCATATAAGAACTATCAGCAAAAGAATAAAAGATTATAACAAGTTTGTTAAAAACGCTACTGATAACAGAAAAAATTTAACGTTTAAACAACAGAAAGAAAACGAACAAACTAAAATCAATATGGAAAATCAGATTATAGATTTGTTACGTAAATGGAAAAGAGCAGTTAAAAAAGCAGCTTAATTATAATTTGTAACAATTAAAAAGACTATTGTATTTTGCAATAGTCTTTTTTTTGTTGTATAATTTCAAAAAGAGGGAGACAATGGAAAATATTTTAAATATTTATGCTCAAGTGCTTAACTTAAAATGGCAGTTAAATGCTATGATAATAAATCAGGGTTTAGAGATTATTGACACAATAAACGAACACAAAAGATGGGAAAGAGAATACGAAGATAATAAAAAGAGAATTGATTTTCGGTATCAGCAAATAAGACAAGAAGCAGAAAAAAGATTTGGAAAAATATAAATAGTAATATAATAGATTTAAGTTTGGGTAAAATTTGGGTAAATTTTATAACGTTTTGGAAAGGTTTGGAAAGGTTGAAAAAGGTTGAAATTTATTCAAAAATCAATAAAAAGTCGTGCAAAACAGTATTAAAAGAGTGGAACTGCTGCCATCGTCTAGCGGTTTAGGACATCGCCCTCTCAAGGCAATATCTCTCGTCTATATGGGTAAAATTTGGGTAAATTTATTATTTAGATTTGGTTAATTTACTCTTTAATTCAAGCAATTCTTTTATCTTTTTATCGATTTCCTGAGGCGTGATTTGATGTATGTTGTATATATTATTTGCTATGGTTTGTTCTCTTTCCTTTGTGTAGTGAGCATAAATCTCTAATACTTTAGGATTTTTTATCCTTGCTACTTTCATTATATCCCTATCTTTTATTTCCGGATTATTTATTGCATGACTGACAAAAGTGTGTCTGCACATGTGAGACCTGCCTTTGCCTACAATCTCTATAAATCGTTTTTTTATTTGTTTTGAAATAACCGAACGTGCATTTTTGCTTGTATAATCTTTACCGCATATAAAATCTGATTTACGTGGTAATTTTTTTATATAAGCAATAAAATCGGTTGGCATGGTAAGCGATATTCTGTTTGGATCCGTGCGTTTTGTTTTGAACGGATATATAAAAATTTTACCTGTTTTAAAATTAATATCCTGCCATTGAACCGACACAGCTTCTTTAATTCTTAAAGCAAAACTAAACATAAGCCAGCATATTGTTTTAATATGAGCCGGTTGAATTTGGTTTAATATTTTTTTTCTTTCATCGTTTGTAAAAAATTCTATATTTTTAATTAATTCTACAGGAGCGTCTTTTATAGGTTTTGCCGGGCTTTTTATATTTAACTCCAAAGTATTAATAGCGTAGGTCCACATGCTTTTAATTACATGTAGTTGTCTGTTTGTTGTGGACGGAACAACTGTTTTTCTGCGTTCCGCAATAAAACGGTTTATATTTTCGTTATCTAATTCTTTTAAATATTTTATATGCAAAATTTCATCGATTTGTTTTATTAATGTTTTAACCGCTGACGGTTCTATATCATTGGCTACTACGTGATTAGTGTAATATAATTTACAAAAGTGAGACCACAAAAGAGTATCTAAATTATATTTGTCGTTATAGTCTGCTTTTGATTTTTTTAGATCCAATAAAAATTGTGCCTGCTCAAGCTCGGCTTCTCTTTTTAATAAACTAACGCAAGTATGACGGCGAAAATGACCGTCAACATCGAAGTATCTAAAGCTGAATTTACCGTTTCTTTCTTCTAATTCTTGCATTGTGTTATCCTTGAGAAACATTATCACAACTGTCTACAAATTTAGATATAAAATATATTGCCGCAATATCGATACTAACACCTATTAAGTAAATAAAAGTTATTATAAAATTCTTGATAAGTAAAATGATTATTTCAAAAGGTAGTAATTCAATTGTAGAAAAAAAGAGTATAAGTTTTTTTATCAATGTATCTAATTTAAAGAAATAAGAGTATATAGATAATGATGATATTGCCATCCAATGTAACACAGAAAACAAATAAACAAGCCCGATAGTAACAATAACGCCTGCTACTATAGATATATATATCACAATATCAGTTTTATATTTTGTAATTTTTTCCGGATTTAATTTATTAACAAAATATCCAAATATAGCAATAAGAATAACAGCGACTGTTATTTCTTGTGGTATTCGCATAATTTGCAATGTAATTATTTCGTTACATATAAAATAAAACGATACAACTACCTGTAACCAAATTAAAAAATCAAAAAATATCGATAAGACATTTTTCATTTTCTATCTTTCCTTAATTCTAATTCTTTTTTAAGTAGTTCTATTTCTTTTTTAAGCAAAGCAATCTCTTTATCTTTTAAATCGTCTTTTTCTTTTTGAATTGTTTGGTTTACCGTGCCTTTGGAATTGACGTTAATTTGAATGTCTGAAAAATTTTTATTGTCATCTAATAAATCCTCTACAGATATATTTAGTGCCTTTGCGATTTTGTTAATGTTTTTTATCGATGGTTTATATTTACCGGAACACCAACGAGAAACATTTTGTTTTTTCTGTTTAATCATACCGGCAAGCTCTGTTTCACTTACATTTTTTACGCTAAGGATGTAAATAAGTTTTTTTCCAAAATTCATTTTTTATCGTCCATAAAAAATTTACTTGACAAAAATAAATAAATAATGTAAATTAGTAATCACTAATAATCATTAGTAATCACTAAAATAATTGGCGAAAGGTAAAAAAATGCTTGAAACTCTTTTTTTCTTATCACAAAAAAACTTAATAAAAAATCATAGCAACAATAACAACACAGTTATTGTATCTTTCGCCAAAAGAGAGCTATGAACGGTTGGCGGGTTACCAAGCATATCCCGCCAACTCCTATTAATTATAGCCGTTTTGTGCAGTTTTTGCAACGGCTGTAAAAGGTTTTAAGGGGGTTGTATGCAAGTAGTAAACGAAATTAAGCCCGATGTTAAGGATCTTTTTGGCGATAAATACGTCAACGCAGAGTATTTAAGACAGTTTTTCGGTTTAAAGGATAGAGACGGAGTTTATCATCGTATGAAGGTTTGGGGAATTGCAGGCAAAAAATTCGGGAACGGTTTTAAGTATTGGAGTTTAAATAAAATTAAAAAGGAGCTGGACAAATGAAGGGTTATCAGGTTGATAAGGTAGGGAAATTATTGGAGAGAGTGTTAAGGTTTACTTATCACAAAACAAAAATCAAAAGAACTCCGTATTTAGACGGTATGATTATCCGCAATTATATTGTTACTCAAAAAATAAAAGGCAATACAGAACTTTATAACGCTTATTTGCAGTATACAAAAAACAAAACTGAAAAAATCGGCGTAGGTATGAGCAACGCCGGTGGTATGGGTTACGTAGTAGGAACATATCAGTTTGATTTTGATATTGCAAAAGCAAAATTAGACGTAATAAAAAAATATCAAGGAGAAGAAAAACATGTTTAGAATGATTTGGGCTGTAGTAAGAACAATTTTAATTCCGGCAGCGTTGGTTTGGTTTGTATGTAGTTTAAGTTGTGCATGGTATTTTAAAGTATTTATGATTTTATTTGTGGTTAATTCCGTGATTAATGATTACCGGATCGGCTATTGGAGAAACGAATTAAAAACAAGGACTTATACAAGAAGATGGTAATTGAAGTTGTGGAAGTGCCTGTATTTTATCAATGGGAAGACGGTAGTTACGGTATTAGAAAATTTAAGTTGGAAGTAATTGAAAGCAGTATTAAAGAGCAGTGTAAGAAGTGTTTTTTTAACCTGAATAGGTTTCATTGTCCTGCGGTGCCATGCGGAGCGTTCGCAAGGAAAGACGGTAAATATATTTATTTTAAGGAGACAAAATAATGGATATTTTAGATTTAAAAAAAAACAATTTTAACAAATAGCAGTGAAAGAGAAGGTGCAAGATTGTTGGATAGTTTAGCAAAATCAATCATTTTATCAAGCAAAGGTGAAGACGGCGTAAAACTAAAAGAAAAATATTTTGATATATGTCGTAAATCGGCTTTAAAAGTCCTTGAAAAAGAAGGAACAACAGGAGCAAAAGCGTTAATAGAAATTGAAAAACTTGAGATTGAAATCAGTAAAGCAAAGATTGAAGTATTGGAAAAAGAGTTAAAGAAAAGAGAAGAAGCAAAACAAAAACAAGAGGAAGAAAATGGAAAATAGGTTTAAGTTTAGAGCTTGGTATAAACCATTAGAAACAATGTTGAGTGATTTTGAATTTCATAATACATATACAACGTTAGGAACAATTGCCAAAGACAACAACTATGTTTTAATGCAGTGTGTTGGACTAAAAGACGTATCAGGGCAACTTATTTATGAAGGTGATATTGTTCTTTTTGGTCCGAATCCTGATGATATTGCGGTAATAGAATGGGATAAAGACGAGTGCAAATTTATTGTGGATGAAATATTTAATAATACAAGATCTGATTTTAGTAATTGGTTCGGGGAAGATTTAGAAATCATTGGAAACATATACAAAGATCCTGATTTGATAGGCGGCAAAAAACAATGAGTATGTCTACTTGGCGAGAAATTATAGGTTATAGCAGATATAGAATATGCACGGACGGAAGGATTTATTCTTTGATAACCAAAAGAATCTTAAAAGGTTGGGTTCACAAGGGATATTTAAGAGTTCATTTAATAGATGATGATTTTCAGCATAAGTATCTTTTTGTTCATAAACTTGTTGCGGAAAATTTTTTACCAAATACCTATAACAAAAAATATATTAAACATATAAACGATAATCTTCTCGACAATAGAGTAGAAAATTTAAAATGGTGTTCTCGTAGCGAGATCACAATAGAAAGCATTGCTAAAGGATATATTCCTTATAAGATACCAGCAAAAAGAGGCATACAAAATAAAAATTCAAAAATAGTTCTACAGATAAAAGGAAATAAAATTGTTAATAAGTTTTACGGCGGTGAAGAAGCTGCAAGAAAATTAGGAGTAAGCAGATCCGCAATATATTATCGCTTATACAATCCGGGTAAAAAATTAAATGGTTTTAAATTTATTTTTAAAGAAAGGAAAAAATAATGTTGATATTTCATTTAAAAAAAGAATGGTTTGAAAAGGTAAAATCCGGAGAAAAAACACACGAGTATAGAGTTTATAACGATTATTGGAAAAAGAGAATCAATAAATTACAAAAAGATATTGAATTTAGAAAACAAGTTTTAGATATTACAAGCACTCATCCTGATAAGGTAAGTATATGTTTTATGTGCGGTTATCCAAGTTATGACGATAACGATAAAATTCTCTATAAAGTTGTAAAAAACATATCTATTGTTGACGGCAAAAACACGGATTTAAAAATTAATAGAAAGGTTTTTGATATCGATTTTAGCGAGGCGAAAGATGAAAAACAAAAAATATAAAGTTGGAGACGTGTTAAAAGAAGGAGATAAAAAATACAAAATAAAAAAAATAATACATCAGAGCGAACATCAATTAGTAGTTGGTGTAGAAAAAGGACGTGTTATACAGATTTTTTGGAGATAAACAATGAGCGGTTGGAAAGATGTAGATATAGAAAAAAGTATAGCTTGGACAAACGAAGTTGAAATAATAGATATAACTAAAAAAGATTGGAAAAAACTAAAAATACCAAAAATAAAGAATGTAAAAAAATTTAAAACAAACAGAAAATTTTATTTGGCTACTTATGAAGGAGTTGTAAAAAAAACTTACGAGGAGTTTAAAAATAAATGAAAACAAAATTTAAAGTAGGCGATACGGTTTATTGTATAACACAACTCAATTGGTTTTTACAACAGTGGTTTGTATTAGCGAAAGCAGAAATAAAAAAAATAATTTTTGGCGACGGAAAGATACGATACGGTTTTATAGATACTTGCGGTTTTTATATATGGTTTGCGGAACAAAATTGTTTTTTAACACAAGAGGAAGCATTTGCTGAGTGTAAAAAAAGAAATATTAAGCTTAAAAACGAACGGAAAAGTTTTACGGAAAAAATAAAGCGGTTAGCTACTATGCTACGTAAAAAAGTAGATGTTATAGTAGAGTTTGATAGCAAAGAAGAAGAAAATAGATCTGAAATAGAAGAACAAATTAGATACGAAGCAAAAGGAAGGAGTTGTGAAATAAGATGGACAAAAGGAGTGCGATAAGAGAAATGGGAAATAATAAACCAAAAATTGCATATTATATTGTTTTTTATAAAGATACAGGAGAAAATATTATACAAGGAATATATAGCACCAAAGCAAAAGCAAAAGCAGTTTATAGTTATTATTTCAAACAAAATAATTATAAATGCGAATGGAAAATGTCTTTAGGTGTTGCAAAATTAGACGGTGTTTCTTGTATGGATTACGATGATTTTATAAAAAACTATCCTGATATGGAAAATGAAGTAACCAAAGTAGATTTTGCTTCTTTGGAAATCAAGTAAGGAGTAGAAAAATGCAAGATAAAGTGTTAGTTGAGTTTGATGTTTGGTCGCTTAGAGAATATTTTTGTAGAGATTGTCCTTGCGAGAATTGTTCTCAAGAAAGAGAAGATGTTGTTAAATGTTGCATTATTGCTAAACCAGATTATTATGAAATTAAGAATAAGGAAAAATAAATGAATTTGGATAAATTAAAAGCACTTGTAGAGCGTGGCGTTGGCGGTGAAAAGATAAACGCAGAAAAGATTTTAAGAAAGATATTACAGAAACAAGGAAAAAGTTTTGAGGAGTTTGTTGCAAGTAAAGAAGAAGAAAAAACAACGTTTTATCGTTTAAGATATAAAACGCAATATGAAAAAACATTATTACTACAGATATGTCATTATGTATTGAATTTGTCAGAAATACGAGTTGCTATACACAACAATATTATCTATATACAATTAACAGTATACCAGCATATTGAAATAATTACAATCTATACTATTCTAAAAACTGAATTAAAAAAAGAATTAGATATTACCACAGAAGCGTTTATCTGTAAAAATCGCATTTTTTCACAAAGTGTAGCAAAAAAAGACGAAAACTCATCTTTGACCGAAAAAGAATTAAGAGTAATCGAGAGAATGAGCACGATTCGAAAAACAGAATTAAGAAAACAATTAACAACACCAAAATTAAAAGGAGCAGAGTAATGGGTATAACCACAAGAGATAAAATTCAGGCAGTAAAAAGAGAATTAGGATTTAGAAAAAAAGTATATCCTAATTTGGTTTTAGCCAAAAGAATGACACAAACTCAGGCAGACAGACAAGTTGCGATATTCGAAGAGATTTTAAAAGATTATGAAGATTTGCAACAACGAGAAAACAAACAAATGAAATTATTTTAAGGGTGCAAAATGAAAGAATTTCCTCAAGATTTAAACGCTGAACGAGCTATAGTAGCTTGTATGGTTGTAAATTCCGATACTATCGGCGAAATTTGCTCAAGATTAAACGAAAACGATTTTTATATGGGAATACACGCAGACATATTTAATGTATGTAAAAAACTATGGACAAACGGGCAAAGTGTCGATCTTGTTACGGTAAACAACGAATTAAAAAGCAATAAAATTTACGCCGAAAAAGGCGGTCCGGTTTGGCTTACTAATTTAATTAATAACGTCCAAACTACGGCAGGATATAGAAGTTATATCGATATTGTGCGAGAAAAAAGCATATTGAGAGCAACTTTGAAAGCGGCAATGCAAATTGCAAACGATGTATCAGAGCAAACCAAAACTGCAAAAGAAATATTAGATAATGCACAACAAGAATTATTTGCCGTTGCAAGTGAAAACGTTAAAGATAATAGTTTGACGGAGATTTATAAAGATATTGTTTCGGCGGTTCAAAACATCGAATATTTGCATAGCAACAGGTCCGCTGTGCCGGGGCTTGCAAGCGGATTTATCGACTTAGACAAAAGGATTGGCGGATTTCAAAACGGAGAACTGATAATTATTGCAGGGCGTCCGTCCATGGGAAAGACGGCTTTTGCGTTGAATATTGCCGAAAATGTGGCTACATCAGGTAAAGCGGTTGCGGTGTTTAGTTTAGAAATGAGCCGTAAGTTATTAATACAAAGATTATTATCATCCGTAAGCGGTATGAGTGCAAGTAAACTGAAATACGCAAATATTGCAGATAATGAATGGGCTGAATTATCTAATGCAGCTCAATCGTTAGGAAGTATGAATATTTTAATTGACGACAGTGCCGATTCTACGGCTTTTGATATTCGAAGCAAGAGCCGAAATTGTGCAAATAAATTAAAAACCAAAGGAAAGCATTTAGATTTGATTGTAATTGATTATTTACAGCTTTTAAGAGGAGATAGCAGCATTAAAGATAAAAACAACCAAATAGCTGATATTTCGAGGCAATTAAAAAGTTTGGCAAGGGATTTGGATGTGCCTGTTATTGTTTTAAGCCAGCTTTCAAGAGCTCCTGAACAAAGGGGAGTAAAAAACTCTATTCCGGTGTTAAGTGATTTAAGAGATTCCGGGGCAATTGAACAGGACGCAGATGTTGTTTTGTTTGTGTGGCGTGAGGGATATTATAAACCGAACGACGATACGGTGCAAAGAAACGCCAAAATACGAATAGGAAAAAACCGTAACGGTGCGTGTGGCGATATAGATTTAATATTCGAAGCAACACAAACTAAATTTTTTAATAAGGAGAACGAGCAATATGGATGATTTGTTTGAAAATAAAAGAAAAGGTTTAATCGACGTTGAAATATGGGAAAGATTAGCAGGGCTTAGGATCGCAGGAGAAACACATCAGGTGTTATATGTAATATTGGCTAAGACTTACGGCTACGGTATGAATAAAAATTGCATAGAAAACATCGAGTTTGTGGAACTTACCGGATTAGGCGTTACAAATGTTTTAAGAGGCTTAAAAAACCTACAGAATATGGGAATAATAATAAAAGAAAAAGTAGGCAAAAAAAACTATTTTACGGTTGTAAAAAATACGAAAAAGTGGCAACAAATTATCAATATTGATAATGCGGTTGAAAATTCAAATAAAAATCAAAAAAATAGCTTAAAGATAGACGATAACCAAGAAAAAAAGGATGTTAAAATTATCAATATTGATAACAATTTAAATAACGAAGAAAAAAAAGAACAAATTATCAATATTGATAACACGCTTGAAAATTCAAAAAACGACTTAAAAATCAATAATAATTTACAACAAAATAAGGAAATTATCAATATTGATAATAAACAAGAAATCAATTCAAAAATCAATGCAAATTTGAATGAATACGAAATTACAAAAAAAAGTTTTTATAATAATATATATATAAATAATATTAAAATTAATATCGAAGATATTAATAACAAAAAATCATTAATCAATTCTGATAACGCAAGTAAAAGACTTTTAGGTTATTGGTGTATGTTGTTTCAGTCCGAATTTAATAATCAATTTAAATGTAATTTTAAAAAAGATATGAGCATAATGAACAGAATATTTACAACTTATGGAGAACTTAAAGCGGCTTATATTATTAAAGAATTTTTTAAACTTGCGACGAATAAATCTGCTTGGCAATATAATAAATTTTCGTTGGAAGTATTAGAAACATCCTGTAATCAAATTTGTGTTGCAGCAGTAAATAAGAGAAAAGAACAAGAAAAACAAAAAGAACAAACACAACATATAGATATTAAAGAAAACAAAACACAAGATATAGTATATAAGACTGTGAATTTTAATGTAATGATGGCAGATTTAAAAAGTAAATACGGACAATTTGAAGCACTTAAACATATAGACGAATATAAAAAAAATTGGAAACAAGAACTTACGAGACTTGTGCAAGTTTTAAAAATTATCGTGCATAGGTAAAAAATATGTTGACATTTTTTTTAAAATATATTAAAATCAAATCGGCGAAAGATAAAAAAATGCTTGGAAGGACATTTTTTTTCTTTGGCTTTTTTTATTTGCAGTTATAATAATTTAACAAATATGGACGGTAATAAGCAGAGTTAAACTCTGTTTATTGCCGTCTTTTTTATTTTATGACGAGAAAAAGACAAAATTTGTTGTTTGATATAGACGAATATAAAAGCAAAGCTCCAAAGATAAAATTGATTCCGGATGAAAAGTTTTACAAGTTTGTTAGACGAAAATATGTAGAACGGAAAATATCCGTTAATTATAAAAGCAAATTAAGATCAACAGAATATAACAGCTATTTGAAATTTGAAAAAAAAGCAAAGATAACCGCTTTAGGACGATATACCAAAATTGAAAGATTTGTTATTTTTTTACATTTTCAACTTGGTTACGGTCGTCGAAAAATACATAAGTTGATAGGTGTAAGCGAACGGCGGATATATGCTTTACTTTGCGAAATTAAATAATACCGTATTTGATACCGGTATAATGATTTTATCGTCTATAAAATTAAGATTTTAGAAGTTAAAAATATTAGGTTGTCGTGCATAAAAAATAATATGGAAAATACTGAAAATTTAGAAAAAATTAATCTCCCTGAAACAACAGTCAATGCAATAGTTTCTGACCTTTGCATAGGGCTTGTTTCGCACGACAAAATTGCAAAAAAACACAAAGTGTCGCCTGATACAATAACTAAGATAAACAGGCTCTTTGGGGAGAGAATAGGACAGGTAAAAAAGGAAATTCGAGACACCGTCCTTGCTACAACAAAGAATTGGGCGACAAAGACCGTCGAGAGTCTGCAAGATATAACAAAGGATATATTGACGGAAATAGGGCTTAAAAAGAAGAGAGAAAAAGCCTCATTAAGTCAATTAGCTATGGCGATGGCTATAGCAATAGATAAAATTCAATTGCTTTCAGGCGGAGTAACGCAACGCACTGAGACCGTAAAAATGACAAGTAAAGCCGAAATTATAGATATTTTAACCGACGGAAAACGACAAAACCAAAAAAGTATTGAAAATTCAATAAGTTTTGAGAGTGCTAATTTTGAAAAAAATAACGAAAAAAACGAAGATAATTCAAAAGTTACAAAAGTTTTAATTAAAAATATATTGAAAAATGAATCAAATTTAATGAATTAGGTGGTCTTTGGCAACTTAACATAACGTGAGTTATCGGAATATGAGCCGTTTTTACTGTGTTTAAATTAAAGGGAAAAATTTGACCTTTTTAGACTTGTTTTAAACTGTGTAGGTAAGTGATAAATAACATATTTATCGTGCATATATGTATTTTACATGATAAGTATCAAAATGTCAATAGATGTTTGGATCAGATAACCAAACAAACAAGCAACCGGGCAAGCCAAAGCAGACAAACAAACAAGTAAAACAAAGCAAATTTATCGACGAGAAAATAAGGAAAAAGGCGGTCGAACTTAACATAATATAAGATTCGATGTCCGGACACGGTTGGGGGTAGGTCCCGACAGCCGCTCTCCTTTTAAAAATGTCAGCCATACAGAGAGTTTTTTACAAAACGATTTTAGACAGACAGAATTAATGTTTAAAATTAAATTTGACTGACGGAAACACGGAAAATTTAAAAGATTTATCATTGATGATATAAATTACTGCTGTCTTAGTTTAAATGGTTAAAATTTCAATGACTTTAAATCTGTCCACCGATAGATTTAGACAATTGACGATGTTTGTTCGAATCAAACAGATGGCGAAGAATTATCAAAAATGATAAGCAAAGTTTTTAAGAAATTAAAAGCTTTTTATTAGTTGTAGATTTTGAAAATTTTTTTTCAAGCCGGGCGGATTATCAATATTGATAATTTGCAAAAATTTAAAAAAATAAGGAGACAGAAAAAAGTGGTAGATTTAAACAGTGTAACGCTTTCAGGCAGAGTTACTGCCGACAGTGTGCAAAGAATGACTAATTCAGGAAAAGAGCTGACAACTTTTGCAATCGCTTGTAACGATGATTACAAAAACAAAAACACGGGCGAATGGGTAAACAGAGCTTATTTTTTTAATTGTGTTATTTGGAAACCTATAGTATTAAAAAAAGGAGAGCCTGTTATAGTTACAGGAAAACTTGAAACGAATACTGAAGAGTATAACGGAGAAAAAAGGACCTATATCAAGATTTCGGCAAACAGAGTTATAAAAGTTATTGTTGAAAAGAAAAATTCCGAAAATACGGCACAACCTGACACGCAACAACAAGATAATAGAGCCGTTGAGGATGACGATACACCGCCGTTTTAATGCTGTCTCCTTAAAATACAGCATGGCTCCGTTATTTTAACTTTTTCTGGCGGAGCCAAAACGGCAGGTAGAAAAATAAAATAAGAGGGTATTAAAATAATGACTTTTAAACAATTTATAAAAATTGCCGAAGTTGCAAAAGATAACGGATATAGAGAGTGTTATATTAAAAAAATAAACGCTTCTTTTTTGTTTAAGAAAAATATTTATTTTAACATGAGCGGAGTTTACAGATATGAAAAAGGCAGGTTTGTTGTAGTTTGTGATTTTGAAAAAGTAAAAAAAGAAACAGCAGAAAATATTTGTAAATTATTAGGGTTTGAATTTAAGGAGACAAAATAATGACAGACGAAAAATTTGAACAAGTAGTAAAAAACCGTATAGAAAAAATAAAAAATGTTTTAGGTAATAAAGCCAAAGAATATGCAAGCAGAATTGACAGATTGCATAATTTTAACGAAGCAAGAAAGATTTTTAGATGTGAGACAAAAGAATACGCTTTACTCGGTATGCTAAACAAACATTTGGTAAGCGTTGTTGATATGATTGAAAAATGGGAAAAATACGGTATTTTACCAAGTGTAAGTATGGTTGATGAAAAAATAGGCGACACTATCAATTATTCGATTTTACTTGAGGCTTTATTTTTGGAAGATATTTTAAATAATGCAACAGAAAAAGGGATAGACGGTATATGTCGTTGCGGAAAACACGAAGATAAGCCGAACGACGACGTAAAAACAAAAGAGGTCTTTGTAAGAGAAAAATGTATAGTTGTAAGGTTTAATGATAAAACAAATATAAATCAGCCGTTTAAGTGTCAGTGTGGCAATGAATTTTATGTTGATAAAGTAGTGCACGGATATATTTTTCAATGTCAAAAATGCAAGCAACATTTTATTTTACAAGAGGATAAAAATGGTTAAAAAATATGCTGTTGTAGAAGTAAAACAAGGAGACTGTATATTTAGACAATTTGACACTTTTGAGGGAGATTATTTTTGCAATCATGATAAAGTGTGGCTTGACAGTAAAAACGATTGTAAAGGATGTAAATATAAAGATTGCGGAGAAACCGCAAAACAAATTAAAAGTAAAATAAAAACGGCTTTAATGAGAGAAAAAATTTTTAGTTTTGAACAGATAAAAACGGCGGTAAATGCCGTTATGAATTTTATGGGAGCAAAGGAATAATATTATGCCAAAGTTTTCAGAACAAAGTTTTTCGTTGCTCAGACAGTGCCACAGAGATATACAAGTTGTTGCTATGGCTGTTATAGAAAAAATAGATTTTACTATTTTATCTTCTACTATAAGAACAAAAGAACAACAGGAACAGTATGTAAAAGAAGGTAAAAGTAAAACAATGAACTCTAAACATTTACTTGTTCCATCACAGGCGATTGATATTGCTCCTTATCCGATTGATTGGAATGATAGAACAAGGTTTGCTTATTTGGCGGGATATTGGTTAGGAGTTGCTGAAAGATTTAAAAGTTTAGGACTTATAACGTCAAATTTCAGATGGGGCGGAGATTGGAACAGAAACGGAGAAACAAAAGACGAAAAATTTTCAGATATACCTCATATAGAAATTATATAAATTAATTTTTTAAGGAGAAAAAAACATGGCAAAGAAAAAAGAAGAGCAAAAACAAGAAGAAAAAACAGCAATGGAAGAGGTCGGAGTAAATCCAACAAACGATATTGAGCAAGAAAAATCTAAAACAAAAGAGACGCAAAAAAAATGTGGAAGATGTGGAGCCGAACTTATTAGCGGTAAAACAGAATGTCCCGTATGTTTAGCTCCTGTAAATTGGGAAAGATAAAATTTTTTATTTAAGGAGTAAAACACATGATAAGAGATTTAAGTAATGCTAAATGCAATTTTGGATATTTTGAGGCAAGCACTACTGTCAGAAGTATAAAAATTCCTAATGACGCAAAAGGTGTAAAAGTTTTTTGCGAAACGGATACGGTTTTTTTTAATGTAAACGCTGATCCGGGAACGCCGGGAGACAATACTTTGACCGCAGGCGGATTTGCTGTTGCCGGAATATTGGAACCGAGAATTTTGCAAGACGGAGTTGATAGAACATTTAGGATAAAAGCTGCAAATACATGTTCTGTATTAATTGAGTTTTGGGGATAAATAAAAAATGGATTTTACAACATTATTAAAAGATTTTGGTGTTGTTGG
>Ga0310695_10007002_pt1 | contig 18241 bp, 14 predicted proteins | sample RumenRJG_04DNA_FD_203882 | JGI IMG/M metagenome (GOLD analysis project Ga0310695, IMG submission 203882) | Bovine rumen microbial communities from Lethbridge, Alberta, Canada - RJG_04 (v2) (version 2) | ecosystem: Host-associated > Mammals > Digestive system > Stomach > Rumen | place: Canada...
CTACTTCTTTCTTTTCTTCTTCAGTCAGTCCTCTGATAAGTATGTTTTCCACTTTATCACGCTCCTTCCTGAGAAACTCTTCAAGCACGCCATCTTCGATGCAGCTGTTCATTGCTGTGGATACGGCTTCTTCGTTAGTGCATCCCTGTGCCTTCTGACCTCGTATCCGGTCGATCAGCTCCGCATAGTCTTTCAAAGGCCTGCACGCTTCAAGCAGCGTCTTGTTATGGCCCTTATTAATATTGAGCATATGGGCGATCACTTCGATGTCGCCCTTATTGTCATATGCGTCGCTCAGCTTCAGATCCAGATCGTCCTGCATCTCGCGAATACCGTTATACAAAACGAAGTACCTCGGTGTCGGCAGATGCACGAGTTTTTCCGAATACAGAACTGATGAAGCTCTGAATGCCTCAGAGATATACTCCTTGTACATATCGGCAAAGTAGCCCAGTCCGCGTAGAGGCATGTTGGGGTTGAATGACGCCTGGTGCTCTATCAGGTTCATGATGTCATGGAACACGTACCCAACATCATTCTTGACATCAACGTACAAAGCATCCCTGAGGGTCTTCACGACAAGCTCGCTCTCGTCTGTGTAGTCCGTGTGATTGACTGCGTTGTAGAGCGCGAGCGCATACTTTTTATGCTCTCCGAAGATCAGCTTGAAAAGAGTATCCTTATACTCTCTGTTTATGTTGTTATCTGGCATTTCTGTCCTCCTTGATTTTATCTGATATTGTTGCGGTGGTCAACGAACCATGGGTTGCTGCAGCGATTATCTCATTTTCAAAATCAAAAAGTTGTACAGATATTGCCGTGGGATTTTTGCAGGATTGAGGAGTTGTTTTATTTGCCAACGCTCTGTGTGCTAAAATGAAGGCGTATGGAGCAGTTCGACATCAACGAGACAAAACTGGATATACTTGAGAGATGCCCGGAGTGGAGCGACCTCATGAACGTCATCGAGTTCAGGAACGAGCCGGGGGCGGATGCCGCTTACGGCGAGAAGACGGTCAGCTACAACGGGCGAAAGATGGCGCAGGTGCCCGAGGGAGCCAGGGCCTTTCTTATAGCGCGCCAGCTGATGCACATACAGCTCGCGCACCGTCAGAGGGGAAAGGGCAGGGATCCGAAGATATGGAATGAGGCCTGCGACACCATCGTGAATGAGCTCCTGATATCCGACGGATTTGAGCCTCCGGCAGGCACGAGGCGGCGCAGGGACGCAGCCGGAATGAGCGCCGAGGAGATGTACGACATCCTCTATGAAGAGGCCGAAGAGGACACCGGCGAGGCGACAGAGGATGAGAGCCCTGAAAGCGAGTCGGATGAGACGGTCTTCGTGGTGCAGGAGGATGAAAAGCCTAAGCAGGCCGGAGACATGCAGGGAGCACAGCTGAGGGACATAGAGGATCCGGGGCTGGCTCAGGCTGTGGCAGGCCTCTCAGACCTCATGGAGCCGAGTCTGCAGATGGATTTCGACTGGTTCCCGGCGGACCGTATACGCGACGGCATACTGATAGAGCAGTTCAAACCGTATCCGGTGCCGCACGCTGAGATACTGCTCGACACCAGCGCCTCGATAGACGAGGATCTGCTGAGGGCGTTCGTGAGGGGCGTAAGAGATCTGCTCCGCGAGGACGCGGTCATAAAGGTCGGATGCTTCGACACGGAATTCTACGGATTCCAGGAGATAAATTCTGAAAAGGACATTGAGAACCTGGAGATAATAGGCGCCGGCGGCACCAATTTTGAGACTGCCGTGAAGGCTTTTACGGGAGACGCCGAGACGAAGATAATATTCACTGACGGCTACGCGGATATGCCGACTACCAGATGCGACGCGCTCTGGCTTATCTACAGCGACATGCCGGCAGACCCTCCGGGAGGAAGGGTGCTGTACGTTAAAAAACCTGAGGAGATGAACAAGTATGAAGTCAGTTTTCTTATCACATAAGCAGCTGTTCGGCAGCCCGCTGCCGCTTTTCCGCTCGGTGGGGCGCACGGCGAAGGCGAGCGACCTTGTTATAAGCATCATTCCCGATGACGGATTCACTCTCAACGACAGGGAGGTGAATTACTTCCTTTCGGGCGAAGACTGCGTGGACAGATTCGGGCGCGACGACTGCTGCGCTATCTGCGCGGTGAGGCCGGTGATACTCATGGAGCCGGGCGATGAGAAGCTGCTCAGCCATCAGCGCGAAGTGGGCGACGTGGTGACCGTGGAGCTCGGCACATATCCGTATGTAATACTTGAGCCGTCGATGCGCGACATGGCGGAGGAGCAGCTAAGGGCCGGCACGCTGAAAAAGACAGGCAGCTGCTATACCATAGCCGGAGAGAAGCGCCCTGTATACAGGCTCGGCGCCAAGCAGATAGTAAGGGTGCCGGTGACTGAAGAGACGAACGCCGGATACGTGCAGTACAGCGACGGAAGCGCTGTGGCTGCGGGCGATGAGGTCTTCATAGAGGTGAAGCCGATTCGCTGGTATTATGACGAGATCAACAAGCTCCTCATATGCGGCAGGGCTCTCTTTGCGGGGCTTTCGAGAGAAGATGCTGACGCCTATCTGAAGGAGGCCTTCATCGATGAGCTCCTCGCCGAAGACGATATGCAGACCGCCGCGGGCAGCTCGTATCGCATTGACGAGCACGACGAGATGGAGCTCATACGCGCCTACGTAAAGGCGGACATCCCGGTGTTCATACACGGACTTACGGGCGATGGCAAGAGCGACCGTGTCAAAGAGATAGACCCACAGGTGCTCGACATAGAGCTCGTCAACGAGACGCCGGAGTCCATCAACGGACGCGCCGTATACAACGAGACGAGCGATCAGATCATAGACATAAAGCCGGTATGGCTGGTGAAGCTGGAGCGCCTGTGCGAGGACGGAGAGCTGCACATACTGTTTTTCGACGAGCTCACCAATGCAACCAAGCAGACTCAGGCGGTCATCTTCAAGATAGTGCTGGAGCGCTTCGTGAACAACCGCTGGCCGCTCCCGAAGAACGCGCGCATAGTAGCCGCCGGAAACGACCGCGGAGAGTCGAGCGTCGCTCACGATCTGGCGGAGCCGCTCTTCGGCAGATTCGCACACATATATATCAAGACCACTGTAGAGAACTGGATGCCGTGGGCTGTCAGAAAGAGGATCAATCCTTACGTAATGGAATTCCTCGCGAACAACGACCTCTATCTGAGGACTGCGTACACCGGCACTGAGGGCTACGCGGATCCGCGGCGCTGGGAGATGGTGTCGCGCATACTCGACAGCTCTGACAACGACTTCGCGCTGATTGAGCCTATCGTGGGCCGCGATACGGCGGATGCTTTCATAAGATTCTTCCGCGCTCAGGAGGAGCTGTCCGACCTGGCAAGGTATACGGACGAGGACATAGCGCGCATGACTGTGTCGAGAAAGTACCAGATAGCGCAGCAGTGCCTGTACGCCGCGTCGGCCAAGCCGAAGGAGGCTGAGGAGCTGGCGGAGAGGCTTGGAGCGGAATTCGCCGCATGGTTCAGATACGTGCTCAGCAGAAAGAGAGAAAGATAACAGGCTCCGCATTCTGCCCCTGAATACTGTCTTTGGGATGACAGTAGTGGCGGAAAGCGGCTCGCTGATGTAATTTATATTTGGATGGGCGCAATGCCTGGCATGCAAACGGATCATGGAGGTCATACGATATGCTGTTTACATACCTTTTCAGAGAACCAACTGTCTGGGTACTCCCATTGCTGATCCAGATAGTGTCTTACTACCGGATACTCGGAAAGATGGGCAAGCGGAAATACTGTGCCATCATTCCTCTCTTCGGAGAGATGGAGATGTCGACAGATCTGTTCCGCAGCATGGGCTCATTCTGGAGACCGGCGATGATAATCATTGCCATGTTCTTCACCTCAAGATATATCGGGGTCGATAACCTGTATGGCTCTGTGCTGGCGGCAGTAGCGCTTATAGTATACGGGATATTCCTCATTCGCCTGTACTGGAGGCTCGGGAAGCAGTTCGGAAAGGGCAAGGCATTCCGCTTTGGTCTGATATTGCTCCCGGTGATCTTCCTGCTCATACTGGCGTTCGGTAAGAGCGCGTATCTGGGCGTGCCGGAATTCAAGCAGCAGCCGGAGCGCACACCTGCTGCATCGAAACTAAGAAAAGCGGGCGCGGTGCTCTTTTCCATAGCAGAGCTTGCAGTGCTCATAGTAGGATGCTTCCTGGTGACCACGATAGTTCACCCTTTCAGGCCGGTAGCGCAGTACCTGATGAACGATACCATAAAGAAGCTGGAATCGGTCTCGGATTCGAATGAATTCGTGAGCCGCGAGGATACTCTTGGAGCCGGCTATGAAGAGATAGTTGAAAAGCAGCGCACCAGGGATTACTTCTTCCCTGATCATTCAGGGGATCAGAATGTCGTTGTCATGGAGTACGTGATAGGCTCCAACCTCGAGGACGGCAGAGGAATGGCTTCGATAAACATAGCGCAGATGAAGGATGCTACTAAAAAGGGTGAGCATCTTCAGTTCGTAATGGAGGCCGGCGGCTCTGATCGCTGGTTCACAAACGGCATAGAAGATTCTACCGTCGGAAGATACGTCGTAAGCGGCGGAGATCTTATGGTAGAGGAGACTATCGATCCTGGCACCTGCATGTCCGAACCTGAAACACTTACGGACTTCATCCTCTGGGCAAAGAAGAATTACCCTGCGGACAGATACATGCTCGTGCTGTGGGATCACGGCGGCGGATTCGCGAGCGGATACGGAATGGATGACCTCAACGAGCGCAAGGACGGAGAAGATATAATGTCGGCGTCCGAGATCATAAAGGCCATCGGGGATGCCGACGTGAAGTTCGATCTCATAGGCTTCGACGCCTGCCTGATGCAGAACGTTGAGTACGCCAACGCGCTCGAACCTTATGCTGACTACTATCTGGCGTCTGAAGAGACTGAGCCGGGCACGGGCTGGTTCTACACCGCCGGATTCGGCAAGCTGGCTGAAGACCCTACGCTCAGCACCGAGGAATTCGGAAGGGCGATGGTAAGCTCATACGACCAGAGCCTGCGCGCTGTCAATGACGGCGAGGCTCAGAAGGAAAGCACGCTCTCGCTCGTAGACCTTACTCTCGTAAAGCCGGTATACACTCAGCTGACAGATCTATATGACGACGTGACAGCAAGGATGGCAGACAGCCCGGCTGTATTTGCCAACATGTCAGCCGGCCGCTCAGGAGCGTATCAGTTCGCGGACGAGGAGCAGGTAGACATGGTAAGCTATCTGACAGCCCTGAAGAATGCCGACTATAAGCAGCAGGTGAAGAGCGATGAGGAGCTCGACAAGATAGCTCAGACGGCAAAGGCGTGTGTCGTATACCGCAGCAGCGACTCGGCTGAAGGCATCAACGGCATCGCGATCGACTTCCCGTACAGTCAGCTCAGTTACTACGACGACGAGCATAAGCAGCTGAAGGCAGTCAAATACAATAAGGAAAGAAAATTCTTCGATACCTTCTGCAGCATAATGGCGAGCCAGCGCATGGCTCAGACTGAGGACAAGACCATGTGGGGCATCTTGGCCGCAGAGGACTATACTGATAAGGACTGGTATATCAAGGGCTTTGAGAACTACGATACGACAGACCTCTTCATCGACATCCCGGTGACAGAGACCGAGCTCGGATATCTGCCGGATCTTCCTGAGAAGACCTGGGATACCATACTCGACTGCAAGGTCGCTGCCTACCTCAGGACTGAGGAAGGCATGATGTACATCGGCCGCGAGCACTTCTATGATACGGATGAGGCCGGACACCCGCTCGTCAGCATGGACGGAGTCTGGGCACAGGTCAACGGCCACATCATATGCTATGAGACAGGCGAGCCGCTTGTGACCGAAGAGGGCACCGCTTACCGCGGAACAGCCAGGGCAAGACTCAACGGCACGGAAGACATCACACTGCACATCGAGTGGGATCCGGTCAAGGATGACCAGGATGCTGAAGTCACCGGCCGCGTTGTCGGATACAGCAGGGATGACGAGGAAGAAACGTTCTTCATGAAGAAGGGCTACGAGCAGTTCGAGACAGGTGATACCATAGAATTCCTCTTCGACTTCTACGACGACGAGGGCAACCTGGTAAAGACTGATACGTACGGCGGCAAGATCCGCGTCATTACTGACGATCAGCTGTCCGTAAAGGACGAGCTTCTGGAGTCCGGCACAATAGTGCAGTACTTCGGCGTGCTGACCGACGTATACCAGAGAGAACTCATGACAGAAGAGATACTGGAGCAGGTACAGTAGAAGCAGAATAGAGAAGACGGGAACGGCACGTTCCCCTCAAAGAAAGCAAAGAGGGCAGTTAAAAAACCGCCCTCTTTTATTTTGCAATGAGACTTGCTGCCTCTTTTGTTCCTTCTAGACGAAGAGGTCTGTGAAGCTGAAGGTGCGGCAGTCTACCATGCCGCGGTTTGTGAGCCTCAGCTCAGGCAGGCATGCCAGCGGGATCAGCGCCATCGTCATGTATGGCGAGTTGATCACGCAGCCCATCTCTTTCCATGCCGAGTCGAGCTTTTCTATAAGCGCGGCAACCTCTTCAACAGGCAGATCGCTCATGAGGCCTGCGATCGGAAGCGGCACGAGTGCCAGCACCTTGCCGTCGGCAACAGCGCACATTCCGCCGCCGCATTCAACGAGAGTGTTGGCTGCAAGAGCCATGTCCTCGTCATTGGTGCCGGCAACGAGCAGATTGTGGGCGTCGTGCGATACGGTCTGTGCCATGGCTCCCTTTTTGAATCCGAAGCCTTTCACGAATCCGCAGCCCTTGGTGCCTGTCTCGTGATGGCGCTCAAATACGGCCATCTTCATAATATCCTGGCTGCTGTCAGCCTCCACGAAGCCATCCTGCACCTTCAGATCCATTATCCTTTCGTAGTTGCCTACGCGGTTAGGGATGATCTCCATGACTCTTGTCTTAACAGTGTCTCCGGCTCCCTCCGGCGCCGCGATCTTAAAGCAGTCGGTCGTTATATTGTAGCCGACGTGCATGGTGTTGTAGACGAAGTCAGGGAATGCGGACTTGCCTACATCAACTGTCATCTTTCCGTTCTCGGCCACGACGTCGCCGTCGATGATGGTGCGCGTAATGCGGATGTCGTTCAGATCATTGAAGAACACGATGTCGGCGCACTTGCCCGGCGAGATGCTGCCCATCTCGTGATCCATGCGGAAGCAGGTAGCCGGGTTGATGGTCACATACTGTATGGCTTTTATAGGATCGAGTCCTTCCTTAATGGCGCAGCGGACGATGTAGTCCATGTGGCCTTCGCTTATGAGGGTGTCAGGGTGCGTGTCGTCTGAGATGAGGCAGGCGAAGCGGTCGTCTACCTTGTTGTCGAGTATGGCGCGGATGATGACCGGCATGTCGTGCCATGCGCTGCCGTAGCGCATGAGAGCGTACATTCCGTGGCGCATCTTCTCGAGCACGTCTTCGGCGCGTGTCGACTCGTGGCAGCATCTGACGCCCGAGGCAATATACGCGTTGAGGCCCGGTCCCGTCTCAGGCACGGAGTAGTGGCCTGTTATGACCTGATCGGCCTTGAGAGTTTCGGCCAGCTCGCCGTGGATGTTAGGCTCGGCTCCCAGAACGTTAGGGAAGCTCATCATCTCGCCGAGGCCCATGATGCCGTCCCATGTCATCATCTCGCGGACCTCTTCAGGACCTATGTGCGAGCCTGTGTCCTCGAATCCGGCAACGGCAGGAACGCATGAAGGCACATTCGACATCGCCTTAAGAGGAGCTCTCTTCGCATCGTCGATCATGGCCTTTACGCCCTCAGGCCCGCAGACGTTGCAGATCTCGTGAGGATCCATGAAGATGCCTGTGGTGCCGTTCGGGACTACAGCGCGGGCATACTCTCCGACGCTTATCATGGCCGACTCCACGTGGATGTGAGCGTCCATGAATCCAGGAGCTATATACTGGCCGGACGCATCTATAACTTTAGTGTTTTCACCAATGCAGTGAGCCGCGTCGCCTACAAGAGCGATGCGGCCTTCAGCGATCGCCACATCTATGCCCTCCTGTATCTCGGCTGTGCATACATTTACCAGCTTGGCGTTTTTAATGACCATGTCCGCCTTCTCGACGCCCATTGCCACATTCGCCATTGTTCTTGTTACTTCATATAGGGGCTTTTTACAGAATTTATTGAGCATAAATAATCACCTCCTGATAGCAAAAGTATAGCATATATTCGCAGCATCACACTGTGGTAAAATAATACTGTACACGGCATGATGAGCAGCCTGCAATAATACCGCCAGGCACGCTCTCGCTGCTATCGAAGGCGCTGGCCGCCGTAGATCAATGCTTTCGACACTGCGGCAACGCCGTGGTGAAAAAGAAAGCATTACATTCGGACGCAGTAGTTCTATGGAGCAGAAAAATGGCTAATAAAAAAGAGGCGCTCAAGAGCGGAATGATCGGGAATATACGGAGCGGGGGAGCCTGGTTCACGACGCGAAAGGACAAGTACGTGAAGATCGGCTTCAGCGAGGCGGACAACTGCTATTTTGCCAGAGAGTGCTTCCTTAAGGACGGCTCTCTCGAAGGCGGGGCGTACTCGTTCGGGACGGACTGGTTCGACATCAGCTTCCACGGCAGGTACATCCATATATACGCCGATCCGGATACATTCAGACAGTGGCCGGTCCTGTACCGCGCCGGCGCGGGTACTGTATACAGCAGGGCAGCTGATCAGGCTGAAGGAGGCGGCTCGGGTCTGAGCGGCCAGGCGGAGCGGATGCTGAAATTCTGCAGGCAGGCGGACGCTGAGGCTCTGGCGGGAATCGATGCTGCGTATGAAATAAACGGCACGAATTTCGAGCACATTATAAGTGTCAAAGGGGACGACGCGGCGGTGCGTTTTGTCTGGAGGAAAGACGGGTAACACTGGCAAGTGAAAGGAGATTTAAAATGGCAACTGTAGAAGAACTCATCAAGCAGTACGAGACTGACCCTGAACTTCAGAAAGAGGTAGAGGCAATCCTTGCTGATAACAAGATCACAATGGGAGAATTCATAGGCTTCGCAAAGAAGCACGATGTTGAGGTGTCGCTCGCGGACTTCCCGAAGCTCATCAGTGAGGCAAAGGAAGCAGGGCTGCTCAAGTAGCGGACCGAAGAGCGGACGGCGCGGCATGTGAGATCGGAGCGGAAAAATGGCAGAGCGAAAGGGTGAGAACCAGAAGCTGAAGATGCTGTACATAGTGCGGCTGTTTTCGCGCGAGACTGATGACGCGCACAAGCTTACCATGCCCGAGATAATCTCGAAGCTGGCGGCTGAGGGCGTCAACGCTGACCGCAAGACGCTGTATCAGGACTTCGATGAGCTGCGCAGATTCGGCTTCGACATCATATCGGAGAAGGACGGCCACGGCTTTTACTACTACCTCGGCAGCAGGGATTTTGAGCTGCCGGAGCTGAAGCTGCTGGTGGACTCGGTGCAGTCATCCAAGTTCATAACAGACAAGAAGTCGGATCAGCTCATAAAGAAGCTCGAGTCGCTGGTAAGCAGATACGAAGGCTCTCAGCTGCACAGGCAGGTGATAATCTCCGGCCGTGTGAAGACTATGAACGAGAGCATCTATTACAATGTCGACAAGATACACGCGGCCATAGGCGACAACCGGCAGATAAGGTTCAAGTATTTCGACTGGAACCTTAAGAAGGAGATGGAGCCGCGCTATGGCGGCAAGTGGTATAAGCTGAGTCCGTGGGCCCTGATGTGGGACGACGAGATGTACTATCTGGTCGCCTACGACTCGAAGCATGAGACCATAATCCACTACCGCGTCGACAAGATGACGCAGATAGAGATACTCGATGAGGCACGCGAGGGGCACGAGGCCTTCGGACGCTTCAACATAGCGCATTATACCAATACGCTTTTCGGCATGTTTGCCGGAGACGAGACAAAGGTGACCATAGAGGCGGAGAACCGGCTGGTGAGCGTTTTCATCGACCGCTTCGGCAAGGACATCATCATAGCGCCTGTGGACGAAGGGCACTTCCGCACCACGGTCACGGTAGCAGTCAGCAAGCACTTCTTCGGCTGGATAATGGCTCTCGACGGAGATGTGAAGATAGTGGCGCCGGACAGCGTCGTGAAACAGGTAAAGGCCGAGATAGAGCGCCTTGCGGAGAAGTATAAATGATAAAAGGCGCCACGAGGAGAAGGACGTATAAGGCTATATACCGGCTGCTCGACAGAGTATCGCCGGTGCCTTTCGATTGCGGCACCATCTGCGGAGCCGCCTGCTGCAACGCGGCATACACGGAAGAGGACGTGGGCATAATGCTGCTGCCGGGCGAGGAGAAGGTGCACGATAAGCACGCGGACTGGCTCACATGGGACTCGCTGAGCACGGATGAGTACGAGCTTCCGGGCTCGTGGAGCGGCAAGATATTTTTTGTGAAATGCAAGACGCCGCCGCATTGCCCGAGGCATCTGAGGCCTATACAGTGCAGGAGTTTTCCTCTGCTGCCTCATCTTGATGAGGACGGCACGCTGAGGATGATCTGGAACGACTACGAGCTTCCGTACGCCTGCCCGATGATAGAGGAGGAGACGGAGCTGGATGAGCGCTTTGTGCAGGCGACTTATACGGCGTGGAAGCACCTTATACGTGATCCGCTGATCTACGACATGGTGTGGGGCGAGTCGCGCGCGAGGGATATGGATGAAGAGGAATAGCGGCATCGCGGAGCGCATTGCGGGATATGTGAAGGAAGCCGGCGGAAGGGCATTCTACGTCGGCGGCTTTGTGCGCGACAGGCTGCTTGGCATCGAGAACAAGGATGTGGATATAGAGGTGCACGGGCTTGAGCCCGATGCGCTTTATGAGATACTGGGGCGGCTCGGAGAGCCGCTTTCATTCGGGAAGAGCTTTGGAGTCTTCGCGCTTAAGGGCGAAGACATCGACATAGCCATGCCGAGGCGCGAGCGCGCAACGGGAAGCGGTCACAGGGATTTTGAGGTGGACGTGGATCCGTTCATAGGGACGCGCGAGGCGGCGAGGCGAAGGGATTTCACGATAAACGCGCTTATGGAGGATGTGCTGACGGGCGAGGTGGTCGATCATTTCGGCGGGCGCCGCGACCTCGATGAAGGGGTCATCCGGCACATCGATCCGGCCACCTTCATCGAGGACCCCCTGCGGGTGCTGCGCGGGGCGCAGTTCGCGGCGCGCTTTGGCTTCGCCATGGCCCCGGACACCATGGAGCTGTGCCGCGGCATAGACCTTTCGGCCCTCTCACGTGAGCGCGTCGAGGAAGAGATGAAAAAGGCCCTGCTCAAGGCAGACAGGCCGTCCATCTTCTTTGAGTCGCTTCGCGCCATGGACCAGCTCGATGTGTGGTTCCCCGAGCTTAAGCAGACCATTGGCCTTGAGCAGGACCCCGTCTTTCATCCGGAGGGCGACGTGTGGACGCACACCATGGAAGTGATCGACAGGGCCGCGGCATTCAGGGACCGCGTGTCCGGGCCTTACCGCTTCATGCTGCTGGCGCTGACGCACGATCTCGGCAAGATAGTCACCACTGAGGTGGTGAAGGGGCGCATCCACGCCTACGAGCACGAGACGAAAGGCATGCCCCTGGTGGAGGCCTTCATGGACAGGCTCACCGGTGAAAAGGATGTAAAGAACTACGTATACAACATGGTGCCTCTCCACATGAGGCCCAACGTGGCGGCATACTCAAAGCCGGCGCTGAAATCCACCAACAGGATGTTCGACGCGGCAGAGGCTCCGGCCGATCTCATATGGTTCGCCGAGGCAGACAAGCCGGTCTTCTCGGGCAATGACGCCTTCTCGGGCGACAGGGAATTCCTGCTCGAAAGGCTCAAAGCATATGAAGAAACGATGGCGAAGCCGTATGTGATGGGGCGCGATCTCGTAGAAGCGGGCCTGGAGCCGGGCGAGGATTTCAGCGAGATACTGGCCCATGCCCACAAGCTGAGACTGGCCGGCATAGACAAGGAGCCGGCACTTAAACAGGCGCTGTCATACGCGCATAAGCTGCGCAAAAACAAGGTAAAGTGAAAGAAGGATAAGCCATGGGACTGTTCGGAAAAAAGAAGAGTGAATATCCTAAATTCCCTGAAGGGGACTATGCACCGGTGCTGAGGTGCAGCATATGCACGGGCGAGCAGGTGCTCTGCGCCAGGGAGCGCGGCACGGGCAGGCTGGTCGAGCTGATGCTCGTAAGATCGCCCGCGCAGCTCGAGGGATTCTGTGCCGCTAACGGGATAGATCCGGAAGCTATAGAGAAAATCTATTAGTGCGCTGAGCCGGCTCCATACGCGGGCCCGGCCGGTGTGTTTACGGGAAACTGATCGTATGAATTCAGTCTCGGATATGCAAAATATCCGAGTCTTTTTTTATCGCATGTGATACAATTTCACTAGGTATGCGATAAATGCTTTTCGGCATTTTTTCATAGCAAATGATGAGAGGGAAAGAATTATGGAAACCAGAAAAGACAAGCTTATAAAGCTTGCTACAGAAATGGCCAACAAGGGCGAGCTCACGATCACTCCGGAGAGTGCGGAGTATCAGCTGCTCGATTACCTGCTGACTGACGACGAGCTCGCAGTAATGAGCGAGATGAAGCTCGTAATGCCTTCCACAGCGAAGGGACTTGCGAAGAAGACAGGAATGCCTGTTGAGAAAGTAAAGCACATTCTTGAGGGCTGCGCCGACAAGGCCTACTTCATGGATGTAAAGCTCGGAAAGAGCGGAAAGATATACCTGCTCGTGCCTTTCGCGCCGGGCATCTTCGAATTCCAGCTGGCCAGGAGCGCGGAGTACAACGAATCGCATCCTGAGATATCCTATCTCTTCCAGAGGCACGCTTTTGAGTCGTACGGCCAGGTAGCCGCGTCCATGCCGATGGGCGTAGGCATCATGAGAGTCGTTCCGGTAGAGAGCGCCCTGCCTGCAGATACAAAGATAATGACGATGGAGAGGCTCAGCACGCTGATCGAGACTACAGTCGGCGGAGCGTTCTGCAGAGTGCCTTGCCAGTGCCGCAGGGTTCGCCGCATCATGGGCGAGGGCACAGGCGACCTCGAAGACGGAATGTGCATCTACATGGGCCTTCTCGCTGAATCCATGCTGCGCCACGGCCGCGGAGAGAAGCTGACCAAGGAGCAGGTGTACGAGCACCTCGAGAGGACAGAGGCCATGGGCTGCATCCATCAGATAACCACTCTCGAGAGCGGCATATCGTTCGCCATCTGCAACTGCCAGCCGCAGAGCTGCATGGCCATCGGAAGCGCCACATACTACGGAGCGCCTAACATGGTGCGCAGCAATTACGTAGCTGAGATCGACAAGGAGAAGTGCGTTGCCTGCGGACAGTGCGTAGAGACCTGCGCAAACAACGCTCTCAGGCTCGGACAGAAGATCTGCTCAAAGACTCCTATCGTTCACGTGCCGACCGAGCTCCCTGATGAGCAGGAGTGGGGTCCGGAAAGATACGACGCGGATTACAGAGATCACAGAAAGAACGTGGTGGAGACCGGCACATCGCCGTGCAAGACCACCTGCCCTGCGCATATAGCGATTCAGGGATATATAAGACTGGCTGCTCAGGGCAAGTACATGGAGGCCCTCGAGCTCATCAAGAAAGAGAACCCGCTGCCTGCAGTCTGCGGACGCATCTGCCCGCATAACTGCGAGAACGAGTGCACAAGAGGCGAGATCGACCAGGCGGTCGCCATCGACGAGGTGAAGAGATTCATCGCCGACAGAGAGATCGAAGCGTCGCAGAGATTCATCCCAAGGAAGCTCTGGGAGCACGACAAGAAGATCGCTGTCATCGGGTCGGGCCCGGCAGGTATCTCCTGCGCTTACTACCTCGCTGCAGGCGGTTACAAGGTAACTGTATTTGAAAAGGAAAAGAGACCAGGCGGAATGCTGGTGAACGGCATCCCTGCCTTCAGGCTCGAGAAGGATGTAGTTGAAGCTGAGATCGACGTTCTTAGAGCGCTCGGAGTCGAGTTCAGATGCGGAGTTGAAGTCGGTACTGACGTTACCATTCCTGAGCTCCGCGAGCAGGGCTTCGAGGCATTCTACCTCGGCATCGGACTGCAGAACTGCGGAAAGCTCGGCATCCCGGGAGATGACGCGAAGGGCGTAGCCGCGGGCGTTGAGTTCCTTAAGGACATCAACCGCGGCAATGACGTTGAGCTTAGCGGCAATGTAGTAGTCATCGGCGGAGGCAGCATCGGAGCTGACGTAGCGCGCACGGCGAAGAGATACGGCGCAAAGAAGGTAGACCTCTACTGCCTCGAGTCGTACGACGAGATGCCTATGGGCGAAGAAGATCAGGCATACTGCAAGGAAGACGGAGTCACCATCCACGACGGATGGGGGCAGACTGAGATCGCCGTTACGAAAGACGGAAGAGTCAAGGGCATAAAGTTCCGCAAGTGCACGAGCGTAAAGAACGAGGAAGGCAGATTCGACCCTAAGTTCGACGACAGCGTCACAGAGGAAGCAAGGTGCTCGATGGTGCTGTACTGCATCGGTCAGAGACCTGACTGGGGCAAGCTGCTCACGGGCGTAAATGTAGAGCTCACAGAGAGAGGCTTCGTAAAGGCCGATCCTCTGACATATCAGACGAGCGAGCCTGATATCTTCGCGGGCGGAGACATCTACACAGGACAGAAGTTCTGCATCGACGCGATCGCTGCCGGCAAGGAGGCTTCGATCTCGATCAACCGCTTCGTATGGCCGGGACACAGCCTCACTCTCGCCAGAGATAAGAGAGAGTACACTGCTCTCGACAAGTCCGACCTCGATTTCGACCACATCAGCTGGGACAACATCAAGCGTCAGGTGCCTGGCGTCGACAAGTCGAAGGTCGGCACTAAGAGCAACGAGAGCCTTACCTTCACGGAGGAGCAGCTCAAGGCTGAGACAGCGCGCTGCCTCGGATGCGGAGCTACTGTCGTCGATCAGAACAGATGCATCGGATGCGGAGTCTGCACAACAAGGTGCAAATTCGACGCGATCCACCTCATCAAAAAGTTTGATGAGCCGGTCCACTCGATCCGCTTCCGTCAGAAGTATGTGGAGAATTACCGCAAGAACCGCGAGATGAAGATCGCCGTAAAGAAATTCATCAAGAAGGACAACAGCAAATTCTACCCTGAAGAGGGCTAAAGGAGCACTGAAAGATGCATGAACTTACGCTCCTTTACGGCGTTGCGCAGAAGGTGGGACAGGTAGTCGAAGAGAACGGACTCGATCATGTCGACGCGATAGTGATCGAGGTGGGCGAGGCCACATCCGTGATCCCGGAGTTCCTTCAGGACGGCTATGAGGTGATCTCTGACGACTACGACTTTCTCAGAGGCTCGGAACTCATAATCGAGAGGATAAAGGCCATAGGGCTCTGCCGCAGATGCGGCACGGAGTTTCCTATAGTTGAAAACAAGGGTCTGTGTCCGAAGTGCGGAAGCTTCGAAAAGGATATCATCGAGGGTACGGACTTCTTCATAAAGGAAGTCCGCATCCTCGAACAACAATAGATTATTAAGGGTAAATGAGGGAATAATGCCGGACGACACATTGCTTATGATCGTGAAAATGTCAGTTATCACACTGTTATATGTGGCAGTGACATTTTTGCTGTGGAGAACTGTCAAAGACAGGAAGATCACTGCGGATGAAAAGATAGCGCTTGGCCTGCTTTATGGTATCCTTTCGATCTTTTCAACGCATTTCGGTGTCGATTACGGAATAATGGTACTAAATGTGCGCGACCTTGGGCCGATGGCGGCAGGGCTGTTCTTCGATCCGGTATCGGGCATAATCGCGGGCATAATCGGAGGTGTGGAGCGGTATATAGCCGGAACCTACTTTGAAGTGGGCACGTATACGCGCATCGCGTGCAGCGTGTCTACCTGCTTCGCGGGCTTCTTCGCGGCGTTCCTGCGCATAGTCATATTCAAGGGCAAAAAGCCTTCGATCGCATATGCTTTCTTTATGGGCTCGGTGATCGAAGTCTTCCATATGTATGTCATTTTCCTTACGCACAGAGAAGACATGGATATGGCCTTTTATGTCGTAAGGGCGTGTTCTGTGCCTATGATCCTTTTCAGCGGACTCGGACTCATGTTCTGTTCAGTCGTGATAAAAAAGAGCATGGGTGAGCTGCACCGGCCGTTTGCCACTATCCCTGCCGAAGATATTCCTGTATCGCACAAGTTCCAGACATGGCTGTTTGGTGTAACAGTCTTTGTGCTTCTGGTGAGCTTCGGACTCAGCTACGGGATGCATACAGCTGCCGCGCTGCAGAAGGGAAGATCAGACCTCTTCATGGATTCGTCTGACATATCGTCGTCTGTCTCGTGGATACGTGAGCGTGGCATGAACCCCGGCAACTATTATCATTCTGTAGGATTGTACGGCAGCTTTGCTGTGTTTGACGGGGACGGCAAGGAGATATCCGGCACGATGCTTGATGATACTTATGCTGATACTATCAGAGGCTTCATTAAGACTTATAACCCGGATGAGTACTTTAACGAAAAGATCTATGACGTACCGTCTTTATGCCTGCTGAGCACTACAGAGGATGGCCTTACGGTATTTGTTGAGATGCCGAAGCACGAGATCTTTAAATCCCGCGACAGCCAGGCATATGAGACGATGCTGGCGGATATACTTTTCTTTACAATCATTTACGTGCTGATCGCTATCCTGGTGCAGAGAATGGTCGTTGATAACCTGCTGCGCGTCAAGAATTCTCTCAACAGGATCACAGACGGAGATCTGAACGAAAAGGTCAACGTTTACACCTCGTCTGAATTCGCTTCGCTTTCCGATGATATCAACCTGACGGTGGATGTGCTGAAGGGCTATATAGACGCGGCAGAGAAGCGGATGGAGCAGGAGCTGCTTCTGGCGCATAACATTCAGGATGCGGCTCTTCCGAAAAACTTCACTTTCAACCACAGGGGCTTTGAGATCTTTGCATCGATGGATCCGGCGAAGGAGGTAGGAGGAGACTTCTACGATTTCTTCTTTGTTGACGCGGACAAGATGGCTCTGGTAATAGCTGACGTCTCCGACAAGGGAGTTCCGGCGGCGCTGTTCATGATGCGCAGCAAGACCGCGATAAGAGGCCTGGCCGAATCCGGATACGAACCGGAAGAGATATTCTTCAGAGTCAATAATTCGCTTTGCGAAGGAAACGAGCTGAACATGTTCGTTACGGTATGGATGGGCATCATCGATCTTAATACAGGCGACATGAGGTGCATCAACGCCGGCCACGAATATCCGGCTCTCAGGCGCAAGGGCGGAGAATTCGAGATCCTCAAGGACAAACACCGTCTCCCTCTCGGAGCCATGGAGAACATGACATATGACAGCTACAGCCTGCACCTTGATCCGGGAGACTGCCTGTACGTGCACACAGACGGCATCCCTGACGCCATAAACACAGCTGAGGAGCAGTACGGTCTTGAGCGCATGGTCAACGCCCTGAATATGAACAAAGACACTTCGATGGAGGGCCTGCTCCTGACAGTCAAGGCCGATCAGGACGAGTTTGTCGGAGAGGCGAACCAGTTCGATGACATAACAATGATGGGCTTCAGATACGACGGCCCTCAGGAGGTTGGCGCATGACCGAAACAAAGATATACGTGGGCCTCAATGATTCCATTGAGAAAAGGCAGCTGATGGAGACAGAAAAGTATATAAGCGTTCTGCGGAACGTCTGCTTTTCTTACGGCACGCCTTTCTCCTTCGATGTGCAGGAGGGCGGCTACATACACGAGGACGGCACCTACACGAGAGAGACTTCTCTTGTGCTCACTCTGATAGGCGCGGATGAATATACGGTAAATGAGGTAGCGAAGGACCTGTGCGCATTCTTCCATCAGGAGTCGGTCCTGATAACAGAGGGATCAGTTCGGGCTTACTATATCAGCGAATCCCTTAAAGAAAGCAAATAACAGAGAGCAAATAATAATGAAATAAAAAGACTGAAGTCCGGCGGTGATGCCCGCGGGGACTTCATTTTTATTGTAGCTTCAGCGCGATTAAACCACCGGCTATGCCGGTGAGAATTAAGGGCTTTAGCTTCAAGAATAATACCTCCAATGCTAACATGAGAGTGGCTACCAACCGCATCTCAGAGCAAAGGAGG
>Ga0310695_10007003_pt1 | contig 18239 bp, 9 predicted proteins | sample RumenRJG_04DNA_FD_203882 | JGI IMG/M metagenome (GOLD analysis project Ga0310695, IMG submission 203882) | Bovine rumen microbial communities from Lethbridge, Alberta, Canada - RJG_04 (v2) (version 2) | ecosystem: Host-associated > Mammals > Digestive system > Stomach > Rumen | place: Canada...
ATAGTCGCTGATGGCCTTGCGCCATTCGTCGGGAAACGGCATGGACAGCTTCTGTTCCAAGTCATACAGCACCAATATCGACAGGCAGCGGCTCTTCACCTCCTGCGTGTCAGTGTCAAAGATTTCCTGTTCCAGTTACAGCTATTTCTTGACAATCTCATTGGGCAACCAGAACCAGAAGGTGGAGCCGTGACCCTCACCTTCAGAGGTGACACCAATGCGCCCGCCACACCTGTCGATAATAGCCTTGCAAATGGCGAGACCGAGGCCAGTGCCCTGCACGAAGTCGTTGAGTTTGACGAAACGCTCGAACACAGCAGCCTGCTTCTCCTTGGGGATACCGGCCCCAGTGTCTTCGCAGTAGAAGCAGAGCCCCTCCTGACGCTGACGATCTATCTCGCGTGACTCCTTACGATAGCCCACACGGATGTGCCCCTCGGTAGTGTACTTCACGGCATTGGTGACGAAATTGGTCAGCAGCTGCTGCAGGCGTCCCTTATCCATGACCACAGGCAGCGAGTCATAAGGATTGTCCTTCAGGAACTCAACACCAGTGCCCTGCACACGTTGCTCCAGCGTCTGACAGATGTCGTCGAAGACTGGCGGCAGGTCAATGGGCACAGGTTCTATGGCAATAGCCTGTCCCATGCTGCTGGCCTCAAGGATATCGTTGATGAGACGTAGCAACATGTCGCAGTTGCTGCGGATGATACGGATAAACTCCCGACGCTCATCGTCGTTGTCGATGACCTGCAACAGGTCGCTAAAGCCCACAATAGCGTTCAGCGGCGTACGTATCTCGTGGGTCATATTGGCCAGGAAGGCACTCTTCAGTCGACCAGAATCGTTGGCACGCTCTGTCTCTTCTCGTAGTTTCTTCTGGGCAAGCATCAGGTCAGAGATGTCTCGTACCAGTCCGAAATACTCCTTGGGGCGTCCATTCTTGTCAAGCACTGGGATACCACTGATGGAGAACCACGTCAGACGGTCGGTAACAGGCGTATAGTCGAACTGATGGATGACATTGAAAGGCTTACCGCCCATGACCAGCTCACGGAACACACGCTCGGCCTCTGGACGCTGTTCCTTGTCCATACCTGCCAGATATTCCTCCAAGGAAACAGAGTACTCAGCCTGTCGCAGGCTACGCGTAAAGCGGATGACACGCTCGTACTGATTGAAGGTCCACACATACATGTTGCTCTCTTCCAACAAGTAGCGCAAGCGCTGCTCGTATCGGTTGATGGCATCGTGCGTCTCCTTAAGTTGCCGCTCGTGTTTACGCTGTCTCATATACATGTCGCGCTCGGCAGTAATGTCGCGAGAGGAGATGATATAGTAAACCAACTGCCCCGTATCGTCCTTGACGGGAACGACACGCGTCTCGATATACTTGTCGAGTCCCCACTCCTTATAAAGCATATGTCCACAGACGTGAAAAGAGTCGAAACCATCCGGATTGGTAAATCCTTTCAGGAACGGGTCTTCCAAGAATGAATTCGTACGGAAATGCTGCTCACGCTCCTCGTTAATCTCCAGCAGCTCGCGCATGCGCTGGTTCATGTTGATGAGGTAGCCATTGGCATCGTGGAACGACATTGCCATCATGTTGGTGTCAAACACCTTCATGTACTTGTCGGCCAGTTCCTTGGTACGCTGTTCCTCCTCTATTTCCTTGGTAATATCCTTGACAGTATGGACGATATATCGAGGTATGCCGTTCTCACGTTCCAGAATGGCACCACCAATGAAGGTCTTCCATAGGGGTTCTTCGCTAGTACCAGAATTATAGCGACGCTGCAGGAACCACGACTCACACTCGCCACGCTTCATGCTCTCTATCAGTCCACGGAACTCACCGCGCTCGTCGGGGGCAACACGTTCTATCAACTCCTCAATGGGGATACCCCAATCGGGCAACAGGTTTCCATGCAGATTCTTGACATGTCCCAGAACGATGTCATACTCCAAGACATAGTATTCATCCATCTCAAGCGCCTGAGCCATAATGCTGTTCAACTCTGAATTACGACGCACGGAACCCTTCACACGCAGAGACAGCAATCGTCCGGCGATGAAGATGATAATGCCAGCCATGAAGAGACCTATCAGGATAAATGGAGCCAACGGAGAGGCATCGTCGTGAATACGTTCCGGATGGAACCACTTGTCGTAGATGCGCTGCAAATCGCCAGCCTGTTCCAGACGGGTATACTGATCGTCAATAGCATCAATGATATCCATCTCGTAGCCAACAATATGTAATTCGCCTGCAGGCACTCCTTCCAACTCGTCAAGTACCAGACTGTCGAGAGCCAGTTCCTGAATCTTGTTTTCAAGAGGTATCGTTCCCCAGAGGTAATAGTCACACTGACGAGCCCTTACACGGGTAAGCCCCTCTTTAGGCGACATATACTGTACATCAAAAGGTATCGTGTCAAGTTCATGGATGAGCACAGCGGCATAGTCGTCCTTCCTGACACCTATCCTAATACCCCTCTGCAAGGACATAAGACCAGGAAAGGGAGGTGTATTTACATGACGCACCGCACAAACATTATAATAGTTGATATACTTCTTAGTCTGTATAAACGGACGAGACTTATAATTGGACGACAGCGCATGCAGCAGGTCGGCCTCGTGGTTAAAGAACATGTCGCTGGCCGGCTGCCACTCCTGCATGACGAACTTATGAGGTATCTCCAATCGGTCAAGGATGATGTCGAGCACTTCGACATTATAGCCTGACGGCTCACCATTATTGCTATCTTGGAACTCGAAAGGACGGAAGTCCCAGTCACAGGACACAATCAGCGGGTTCTCTTCCGTGTAGCCATAATAGTTCTTAGCAACAGCTGCCAACGGAATAGCAGCAAGGAACAAAGCTGTAATAGCGAAAAATACCAATCGTTTCATCTTCATATCCTCCCCACTCTATTTCCTGACTATTTCATTGCACTTACACGGAATGCTTACCCACACGATGGTACCCTTGTCGACTTCCGACTTGATGCGGATTTTGCCGCCCATCTGCGTAGTAATCTCATGGCAGATGGCAAGACCAAGTCCAGTACCATGACCGCTACTCGACACGAAACGTTCGAAAATCTGCTTCATGCGGTCCTCAGAGATACCACTACCCGTATCTTGGAAAGCCATCGCTATGCCCTCACCAGTATACTCATAGCTGGCACGCACCATACCCGTCGTGGTATGAGCGGTGGCATTCTCCACAATCTGGTCAATAACCAGTCCCAGATTCTGGTCGTCGATTTCAACCTCCAGCTGACTATAGGGGTTGTCGGCAACAAACTCGACACCCTCATGATGTCCTCGCAGCCACATAGACTGGCAACGAGACTCAAAGAACTGGGCAAAATCGACAGGTTTCCGCTTGAATTCTATCATGCCGGCATCCAGTCTGGAAAGGAACAAAATGTCGTTGATGAGCTTTAGCAGGTGTGCAGAGTTCTTCTTGATCTGCTCTATGAACAGGGGCTCGTCGTCTGTAGCATGATCCAGTTCAAAGAGTTCAGCAAAACCAATGACAGAGCTGAGGGGAGTACGAATCTCGTAGCTCATGTTCGACAGGAATGACTGCTTCAGCAACTCGGTCTCCTGAGCCTTGGCACTCTCCTGCGCCAGCTTGTCCTCGGTAGCTTTGATCTCACTGATGTCACGACAGGCACCAAAATACTCCTTGACATTGCCCTGATCGTCCAACACGGGAATGAACGACAGCAGAATGCTGAGGCGCATGCCCTTCTTGGTACGGATAAGGGTATTGAAAGAAGCCTTCTGTGGCTGTAGCGTACGATTATCCATACTGTTCAGCATGCGCTGGGCAAGACGCTTTGAGTCCTCAGCAGTAAGTGACAGCGCACGGGTCTGTGTCAGTTCGTTCTTCCCGTGGTCCACGCCACTATATATTAATAAGGTATGCGTATCGGGCGAATACTTGGCCATACGGACACCACCATTCTGTAACACGAAATCAAGGTTGCGGAAGTAGTTGCTCATCTCCTCGTTAGCATGCTCCTGCAACTCCAGATTGTGCTGCAGACGCTGGTAAGACTTGACAACTTCCGTCACGTCACGTCCCGTACCAAAGACACCCAACAGACGGCCCTGATCGTCGCGTAGTGGCATGAGCTGCAACTCATAGAACATCAGGCGTCGGTGGATATCCTTATTAAACACACGACTATCACGGTCAGACTCATAGACACGGGTGAGATAGGTCGGCTGAAGTGTTTCGAGCGAGACGTCAACGCCAAGCACATCGCGCAGATTGACGTGGTTCTTGAGGGCCCCCTCCTTACCGCCAGGGAACGCTTTGCCGGCTTTCTCATTCATGTCGTAAATAAAACCCTTGCTGTCGTAGACGATACTGTCGACCATAGCAGAGTTAAAGACAGACTGATAGCGCAGCATAGTGTCCTTGACCTGTTGCTGGCGCTGACGGTCGGAAGTAACATCGCTATAGGTACCAATCAGTTCAACAGGCATGCCATGCTTGTTGCGTCGCAGGACAGACATGACGACAGACAGAATCCTGTCTTCGCCCGTTTCCTTATGTTTCGAATGTACCTCAACCTTCACCTTCTGACGATGGCTTTCTGCCAACTGCAACAGGCCATTGCTGAGTTGCTTCACATCCTCGGCCTGCATACGATTAAAGAAGATGGTGGGCGGCTGGTTTTCAGCCACTATCTCTCCTTGCTCATTAAATATCGTGATGGTCTTATTCTCCACATTGAAGGTCCACACATGCACATGCCACGTATTGAGGATATGTGCCAGACGACTGTTGCTGCGACGAATGGTTTTCGTCATTTTCTTCTCACGAAAACGATACAGCGCATAATATCCTAAGGCCGCCAGCAGCATCAGAATCATGGCACCCACCACAAGCCAAATCCACACAGGTATGCCACTGTCCTTACGCTCAGGATAAAACCACTTGTTCTGGATGGGCTGTAACATGTCTTCAGCCTCCAGACGGGAATAGACTTCGTCGAAAAGTTTCAGTAACACCTCATCGTTCGACAGGAAACGGTATTCGCCATTTTGCATCTTGACGGGTGCCAACTCCAAGTCGTCAAAATGAAGTGTGTACTTAAGCCATTTCAACGACAAGGTGTTCCAGACAATTTGCTGATTAGGGGTGTTATGGATATGCTGTATAGCCTCACGCATGTCGTTATAGGGAATAACCTGACTCTCCCACCCCTTGGTCTTCATTAGGTGGTGACTGAAGCTGCCATCATGGACGATGAAGGTGTTATGTTGCAGATCTTCCTCACTTCTGATGCGCAGAGACTCTCCTTTCCGATACAACACGCTATGGGTAAAAATCTGGACCACGGACGTCCCCACCTTTCCGTATTCTGAATGGTAGTCGGCAGCCATTGCCAGCATGAGGTCTGCTTCACCGTTCTTCACATCCTGCAAGGCTGCCTGAGTAGGCTTCAGGCGGATAACATAGGGAATACCCAACTCATCGCAGATGAGTTTTACCAAGTCGATGTTATAGCCCACGGGCTTTCCCTCGGCATTAAGGAAGGAATAGGGCCACAGATCCCAGGCATCCTCATAGACCAGCGGATGCTCTCGGTTGAATATCCTTGTGCTGTCATTGTCCTGTGCGTGTAACGGCAACAGCAGCAGAAGGGCGAGAAGGGTTAGAAGAATTCGATGACGGTTACTCATGGTTGACAGTTCTTACGATTTAATCTCTTGACAGGGTATCCACATCCAGAAGGTAGAGCCACAGCCCACACCCTCTGAGTCCATGCCGATATAGCCGTGACATGCATTGGCAATGGCCTTACAAATTGAAAGTCCCAAACCGGTACCTTGTATATAGTCGTTGAGTTTGAAGAAACGCTCGAAGAGCTTGTCCTGCACCTCTTTGGGAACACCGTCACCAGTATCCTCGCAATAGAGATAGAGGCCCTCACGACTCTCACCATCTTCTTCGCGCCACTCCTTACGGTAGCCCACTTTGATATGTCCCTGATGGGTGTATTTCACGGCGTTGGTGACAAAGTTTGTATAGACCTGACGGATGCGCATCTCGTCAATCATCGTCACATAGGCGGGATATGGGTTCTCCTTCATAAACGTCACGGTAGGCTCACGGAGTCGCTGCTGCAGTTGTTCGCAGAGCTCATCAAAGAACTTCGAGAAGTCCACTCGTGAGGGCATAATCTCCACTGCTCCACTAATATCCAGCGACGCAGCATCCTGGATATCATCGACCAGACGGAGCAGCATGTCACAGTTGTCCATGATAAGACGAATCATCTCCTGACGCTCCTCGGGAGTGGTCAGCAACGGCAGTACATCGGAGAAGCCGACAATGGCATTAAGTGGTGTACGGATTTCGTGGGTCATATTAGCCAGGAACACACTCTTCATGCGTCCAGAGTCGTTGGCACGCTCCGTTTCCCGCTTCAGCTGTTCCTGTTTCTGCATCAGCTGGTGGATGTTACGCCATACGCCAAAGGCACCCTTCAGATTGCCCTTCTCGTCGAATTCAGGAATACTGTTTATCTGCACCCATTGTGGTTCTACGTCTCTGCCAGACACCACGGGGTACATACGTCCCATGTAACTCAGCGGCTTAACAATGACTGTGGCTGGATTTTCAAGGTCGCGCACGAAGGGGTCTTCCTGATTGACGAAGATGCTCTTCAGTTGTTGCAGGGTAAACTGTTTGTCCACCGTGCTCAGTCCGCTATAGAACTCAATGACATTACGGTCCAGCGTGATACGCCAAGCCTGCAAGCCGCAGGTTTCCATCATGTAGCGCAGCTCCTTCTCATAGATTTGTATGGACTCGTTGACCTTCTTGATTTCTATGTCGTTGCGTTTGACCTGCATATACAACTCGCGCTCCTCTGTAATGTCACGGGCGGCAACAGAGAGGTAAATCAGTTTGCCCTGGTCGTCGTAGATGGGGTGTACACCAATCTCCAGATAGACATACATCTCGCGCTCAGGGACAATACTCAGCGAACAGGCGTAGTACTCGTTTGGATTATAACGGTCGAGCACCTCGTTGAAAGGAGCGATGTCAAAAAGGTTCACCTTCGAGAAGAAGGCGTCACTGACATCGCTGTCGAAGTGGCAGATCTCACGCATCATTTTGTTGGCATCAAGCAGCCAGCCCTCAGGAGAGTAGAATGACAGTCCGACGATAGAGTCCTCGAAGATCTGGCGGTAGCGCTTGGTCAGCTCCTCTTCTTCCTGCTGATGTTCGCGCAGGTCGGTCTCATCGACCAGCACGCTGATGATGCTCACGGGTTGGTTACTGTCAGGACCATATTCTGCCACGCTGTTGTTGCGGATATAGAGATAGCGGGGCTCCTCGCCTTCAGCACTGACTCTCCAACGATAGCTGTATTCTACCGACTTCATCTTGCCTGATGCCAGCTGACGAACAGTAGCAAGGACCTGATCAACATCATCAGGATGGATATGGGGGGCAAAGTCCTCAGCCCTCATCTCAGGAGTGGGAAGCAGGCTGCCTCGCAGTCTGCGGATAGTCTTACCAGCAATATCGTAGATGACGACATCGTTGTCGGCAATCTTCAGCGCCTTCTCCATCATCTCGTAGGTAGAGGTAGCCGAAGCAATGCTCTCGTTGACACGATGGCGCACGATGCGGTTCTGTATCAGTACGGCAACGAGCAGCAACACAACCACCACCAGTAACAGATAGGGCCATAGCGATAGATACGATGAGGATTGTAACAGGAGGTATGTCATTGTCAGTATTGTCATAGCAGGATGTTTTCAGTGGTGTTTGCAGTAATTTCTTCGTGACGTCTCTCAATGTTCTTGGCTTCACAGGGGATGGAAACCCATGCAGTGGTACCCTTGTGTAGCGTAGACTCTATCTCAATGGTGCCACCCATCTGGTTTACCATGGCCTGGACAATAGGCAGGTCGAGGCCTGTACCCAGCAGGTGATTGTCGACATTATGCACGAAACGGTCGAAGAGATGGGCCATACCTTCCTCTGGGATACCGTCACCAGTATCCTCGAGGGTTATCAGCAGTTCGCCACGACGATATTCGTAACGGGCCTTGACAAAGCCTTCTTTCAATGTCAGTGCCGACAGCCAGCAGAGTTTCTTGATGACCTGTCCTACGTGTTCCTCATCAATATTGATAACTAGACTGTCGTAAGGATTGTCAATGATGGTTTTCACCTGCGGCAAGGCATTGCTCCATCCCATCTGACAATGAGCTGCAAAAGTTTTGGCGAAGTCGATGTCCTCCTTGTGGTATTCCACCATATTAGCATCCAGACTGGACAGCAGCATAACGTCATTGACCAATGTCAGCATGTTGTTGGAGTTAATCTTAATCTGCTCGACAAAAGAGGGTTCGTCGGCCTCGTCATGTGGTGTATTGAAGAGTCCGGCAAAGCCTACGACATTATTCAACGGGGTACGAATCTCATAGCTCATATTCGCCAGGAACGACTGTTTCAGCAACTCGGTCTCCTGGGCTTTCTTGGTTTCTACAGCCAAAAGTTTCTCCATCTCAACCATATCAGTCATCTCACGACACAAACCATAGTAGCGCTCTACCTTGCCACTGTCACCTAGCATCGGTACCATGTTGAACAGCATCCATATCTGGCGACCTTTCTTGTCACGAATCTCGGTCTCGATAGTCACATCAATATTATAAGGCGACAAATGGTCCATGCGGTTCAGCACACTCGACACGGTACGACGGAAACGGGGTGTGGCCAGACGGATACAGCGCAACTGTGACAACTTCATCTGTGACTTGCTGATGTTATCCGACAACTCCAGCGTAAACGACTTCGGATAGTAGTTCACCATGCGGATGTCGCTAATGCGCAGAGCATAGTTGATGTTCGAGATATACTGGCGGATGTCCTCGGTCACCTTGCGCAACCTTTCGGCACCTTCCTTTTGACGGTGGTACGACACCACCATCTCGGTAATGTCACGACCTGCCATGTAAACACCTTCCAGTTTTCCGTTGGCGTCGCGTATGGGGTTGATGGTAGAGTCGTAGAACATCTTCTTGTCCGTCAAACCAAATTCATCCGTGTGATAGATCGGGTCGTTATAGTTGCCGAAATCAACGATACAGGAGGTTCTCGTATTGGACATCGTCTCCAGATCAACATCCGCATAGAAGGGGTTATTCTTCAGCAGGAACTCATTATTCAGCACGAACTCACGGTTGGGAACACCAAAGGATTGGCAGGCTCGCTCATTGATGTCGCGCAAGACACCCTTGTTGTCGTAGTAGACCATATCAATGAGCGACGTGCTGAAGACTGTGTGGTAGCGCAAAAGCAACTGGTTGACTGCCTCCAGACGGCGATATTCCTCTGTCACATCATGCTGGATACCCAGGATGCTCTTAACACGACCGCGGTTATCACGACGGTCGACACTCACCGTGACTTCATAATGACGGAGGAAGGCCTCGTCCTTGGCATTGCTAACCATCGTAAGGACAGCGCCAGACTTCTTGCCCTCACAGATATCGAAGATAATAGCGCGCAGCTTCTCAAAGTCGTCACGGTCGAAGAACTGGGCGAAATCAATGGGATTGTAACGCTGTTCCATACTACCTTCCTCAGAGAGGAAATGATATTGACGGGTTGCAAGATAATACTTCCAGATGCGCAACCGTCCTGCTTGTAGCACTAGCGCCAGATGTGCATTCTGCTCTTTCTTGCGTGCATTGGCCTCATTGGCACGCTTCATGTAGAACCGGTTATAGGAAACAACAACCAGTATCACCACCAACAGCATGGCCACTACTGCAAGCACGTAGTAATTGGGGCTCCATAACGACATTTCAATCATATGCTGAAACATTCTTAGGCTAATAGAATCATAGGTTTATGTAGGCAAAGGTATAAAACTTATGGCACTTAACAAAATTTTTTATGACTTTTTTTATAAAATGCCTTGCATACTCCAATTTTAGTTTGTATCTTTGTGCCAGATATCACACAAACTAGAAAAATATGATTGACGTAAAACAGACTTTATCAGCGGCTGAAGAGCGTATGCAGATGGCAGCCATGTTCCTGGAAGAGGAGCTGAGCCGTGTGCGTGCAGGCCGTGCCAACGTCGCCATCCTCGATGGTGTACGTGTGGAATCCTATGGTTCCAAGGTTCCTCTGAACCAAGTTGCCAACATCTCGACTCCCGATGCACGCACCATTGCCATCAAGCCATGGGACCGCAAGCAGATTCGCGACATCGAGAAGGCTATCATGGACTCTGACGTAGGCATCACCCCAGAGAACAATGGAGAGATTATCCGTCTGGGTATCCCCCAGCCCACCGAGGAGCGTCGTCGCGACCTGGTCAAGCAGTGTAACAAGATTGCTGAGAAGGCTAAGGTTGAGGTGCGCAACGTTCGTGCTGACATCAAAGAGAAGCTGAAGAAGGCTATCAAAGACGGTCTCTCTGAGGATTTGGAGAAGGATGCTGAGGCCGACCTGCAGAAGTTGCACGACAAATACATCAAGAAGCTCGACGAGCTGATGGAGGCCAAGAACAAGGAAATCATGACGGTCTAAGCGCTTCGCTAGTGAAAAGTGAAAGGTCTCGTCATTAAGAATACTGGAAGCTGGTACACCGTCCTGACGGACGATGGCCAGCTCCTTGATTGTAAGGTAAAGGGCAATTTCCGCATCAAGGGAATTCGCTCTACGAATCCTGTGGCTGTAGGCGACAGGGTCACCGTTGGTGAGGGCAACTGGATTACAGAAATCGAAGATCGTCGCAACTACATTATCCGTAAGAGCATTAACCTCTCCAAGCAGAGCCACATCCTTGCAGCGAATGTCGATCAGGCGTTGCTCGTTATTACCGTCTCGAAACCAGAGACCAGCACCACGTTCATCGATCGTTTCCTGGCGTCTGCCGAAGCTTATCGCGTGCCTGTCATCCTTATATTTAATAAGGTGGACTTGCTCAACGACGACGAGTTGCACTACCAGCAGATGATGATTGACCTCTACGAGACCATCGGCTACGAATGTCGTGTCATCTCAGCAGAGACGGGCGATGGTGTTGAGGCATTGCGTCCACTCCTTGAAGGCAAGATAACGCTGCTCAGCGGCAATAGCGGTGTGGGCAAGTCGACGCTCATCAATCGTCTTGTGCCCCACGCCAACCAGCGTACGGCCGACATCAGCGACGCTCACCAGACAGGCATGCACACCACCACCTTCTCTGAAATGATTCCTCTTGAGTCTCATTCAACATTCAACACTCCTCATTCCTCATTCCTTATCGACACCCCAGGAATCAAGGGTTTCGGTACCTTCGACATGGAGCGCGAAGAACTGACAAGCTATTTCAAGGAAATCTTCGAGTTCTCCAAGCAGTGCCGTTTCTCTGACTGCACGCACACCCATGAACCCGGCTGTGCGGTACTCAAGGCTATCGAAGACCACTACATCGCCCAAAGCCGTTACCAGTCCTACCTCTCCATGCTCGACGATAAGGACGAAAACAAATATCGCGAAGCCTACTAAATATCCTCCCCCACAACGTCGACTAGATTAATAGATGTTGCGCAATCGTTTTTGCATAGTTTTGTCAGAAATCTGTGCAAAGGTGCAACAAGGTAAGGAAATATTTACTATATTTGCACTTGGAAATACTAACTAAAGACAAGTTATGCAAAGATTATTCTTATTCACAGTCATTTTTATTTTTAATATCTTGACTATGGTTGCAGCGAAGAAGAGTACGACAACGATTGATCGTATCGACCCCACCGACTGGTATGTGGGCATGAAGAACCCAACAGTGCAACTGATGGTGTATGGCAAGGGCATTTGCAATGCGGAGCAGGTGACCACCGACTATCCAGGTGTCATCGTTGATAGTCTGGTACGCCTCGACTCGCCCAACTATCTACTGGTATACCTTAATATAAAGGATGCCAAGCCCGGTACCATGAAACTGACATTTAGAGGTGAGAAGCTAGTGGTGAGAGGTAAGAAGATAGACGTACAGTACCAGCTGAAACAGCGTGAAATGTCGGGTGATAAGCGCCAAGGCTTTGACATCAGCGACGTGCTCTATCTGTTGATGCCCGACCGCTTTGCGCAGGGCGCCAACCACCAAGCACAGATAAAAGGTATGCGCACGTACAAGGAAGATCGTAACGCTCCTTCGTTGCGTCATGGTGGCGACTTGGAAGGACTGCAGCAGCACTTGGACTACTTTACAGAACTGGGTGTAACAGCCCTGTGGTTTACGCCTATTCTTGAGAATGACTCACCAGATAACGGACAATGGTCTACCTACCATGGCTATGCCTGTACGGACTATTATCGGGTAGATCCCCGTTTTGGTACCAACGAGCAGTATCGTCAACTGATTGACGCCTGTCATAAGAAGGGTATGAAGGTGGTGATGGACATGATTTTCAACCATTGTGGCTTCGAGCACCCCTGGGTGGCCGACCTGCCCTCAAAGGACTGGCTGAACTTGCCAGGATGGCTGGAGCAGTCGGGAGGTACCAGTGATTCGCGTGGTACTGACTTCCTGCAGACTAGCTATAAGCTGACGCCTGTGCTGGACCCCTATGCCTCGGAGGTGGATATGAAAGAAACGACAGAGGGATGGTTTGTCAGCACCATGCCTGACCTCAACCAGAACAATCCGCATCTGATGCGCTACCTTATACAGAATAGTAAGTGGTGGATAGAGACGGCAGGCATCGACGGCATCCGCATGGATACCTATCCCTATGCTTTCCGCAAGCCAATGGCCCAGTGGATGAAGGAGTTGGACGAGGAGTACCCTAACTTCAACACCGTAGGCGAAACATGGGTGACGGAGCCCGCCTACACAGCAGCGTGGCAGAAGGATAGCAAGCTCTCTGATGAGAACAGCTACCTGAAGACGGTGATGGACTTCTCGTTCCAGGAGAAGCTCGACTCTGCCAAGCATGAGATTACCGATGGCTGGTGGCGCGGCTTCAACCGCTTGTACAACTCGTTCTGCTACGACTACCTGTATCCCAATCCATCGAGTGTGATGGCCTTCCTCGACAACCATGATACCGACCGTTTCTTAGGTGACGGACAGGACATCACGGCCCTGAAGCAGGGCTTGGCATTGCTGTTGACCGTGCGCCGTATTCCGCAGTTGTACTACGGTACGGAGATTATGATGAACGGAACGAAAGCCGTGACCGATGGTCATGTGCGCAAGGACTTCCCTGGTGGTTTCCCAGGCGATGCACATAACGCCTTCACCCGTGAGGGACGTACGAAGATAGAGAACGAGATGTTCGACTGGCTCTCTAAACTGTTGCATTGGCGTCAGGGCAACGAGACCATCATTCGCGGTTATCAGACACAGTTCATTCCTTATAATGGTGTCTATGTCGTGGCCCGTCGTTGGCATCGTCATGGTGTTATCACTATTATTAACGGAACGCGTCGTAATGCTACGATGGAGATGAAGCGCTATGCAGAACTCTTTGACCCAGACCAGACCGTTGGCGAGGATGTCATCACCGGACAGAAGTACAGTCTGCGTGACAACCTGTCGCTGAAGCCCCGTCAGGCACTCGTATTGGAGTATTAAACGAAAAAAGACAGTAGTTTTCTTGTTTTTTTAGAAAAAAGTATGTATCTTTGCCCTGTTGAAAAGATACTAACTAACAATCTTATATTTTCTATGAAAACAAGACTACTACTGTTATCATTTTTTGTTGCGTGCGTTTGTGAAGCTTCGGCACAGGGACCCAACAATACCGGTACCTATTATCAGAATGCCGATGGTAAAAAAGGCTCAGAGCTGAAGACAGCGATGAATGCCGTTATCAACCCGCATACACAGCGTACTTATAATCAGTTGTGGACGGATTTTCAGACGACTGATGCGAAACCGAATGGCAAAGTGTGGGATATGTATTCCAATAAGCGTGAGTTTACGTTTGGCACTGACCAAGCTGGCAACTTCAGTGCTGAAGGAGATAAATACAATCGCGAGCACTCATTTCCCAAAAGTTGGTTTAATGATGAATATCCTATGTATACGGATCTTTTCCATCTATATCCGACCGATGGTAAAGTGAATGGATTTCGAAGTAATGATCCATTTGGCGAGGTGGGACCTGGCTACAGTTCTTCTGCGAATGAATTTTCTAAATGGGGTAATGCACGTAGCGGTCTTGGCTATTCTGGTCAGGTCTTTGAGCCTAACGGTGAGTATAAGGGCGATTTCGCACGCACTTATTTCTATATGGTAACATGTTATGAAACCTACACGGAGACCACAGAAAAGGGCGTGGCAAAATCGTCTAAGCAAATAACATCGTGGGGGTCCCCAATGCTTGATAATAAGAAGTATCCTGGCTTGGCACATTGGGCACTGGATATGTTGATGAGATGGGCTAAGGATGATCCTATTAGCGAGAAAGAAATCAATAGAAATGCGGCTGTTTATGGTATTCAGGGAAATCGTAATCCCTTTATTGACTATCCTGGCTTAGAGGACTATATCTGGGGAACTTTGAAGGATAAGGCTTTCAGCTATGATAATTACGAAGGTGGTGCCAGTGGCGAGGTTGTGCCCACTATTGCTATGCCGACTTTCTCACCTGATGCGGGTACCTATTATAATAGTATTATGGTCGAGATAGACTGTGCTACTGAAGGTGCAGACATTTACTTCACGACTGATGGTGCCGATGCCTCCGAACAAAGCAGAGCATATATGGGTCCCTTTGAGATAACACAGACCTCTACCATCAAGGCTGTAGCCATCAAGGATGGTCAGCACAGTGCTCAGGCTGTTGCAACCTATACGATTACAGATGAACCTGTCATTCCTGGTGACGTAACGCCTGTCGACTGTGATGTTGTTATCAATAATGCTTTGTTTGGTTCTTCTGCTAATGGTACCATAGCTAAATCCGATGATGCAGACTTGACGGGTTCTCAAAATGGTATCACCTTTGTCTATGCCCTTGGTAGCGGAAATCAGCGTTATGCTAATGCTACGGAGATACGTCTTTATAACGGAAATACTCTTACCATAAGTGTTGCTGAAGGAAAGTTGACAGCTCTTGATTTTACAATAGGATCAAAGACAAGTCCGCTTAGTGCCGATACAGGGTCCTTTTCTGAGTTCAAGTGGACTGGTAATGCTTCTCAGGTAATTATTACTAGTAGCAGCAATACCGCTCTTCGCAATGTGAAGGTTTCTGTAAATATGCCTTCGGCTATCGACAACGTCAAAACTACTACGCTCTCTGGGCGTCGTGTCATCTACAACCTCAGTGGTCAGCGCGTAGCCAATCCCACTCATGGCATCTATATCGTGGATGGGAAAAAGGTTCTAATACCTTAGTCCGAAATTGTGACGAAATATTTTTTCGTTCTCAAAGAAGTGAAAAAGTGGGATTAGCCTACATTACAACATACAACATGCTTATTTACAGATGTTTAAGTAATGTAGGCTTACTTTTCAAGCCTACATACAGCCTACATAAGCCTTTGCGAGGGAATTATCTAGTAAATTCGTCAAATTCTCTAGAGAATTTTCGAAATTATCTAGAGAATTTATTATTTATACAGCTGATACAGACACAGGAGCAGCTGATGCAGAGACGGCTACAGCTGATACAGAGACGGCTACAGCTGATACAGAGACGGCTACAGCTGTTAAATAACATCCAGTTTATGTAGGCTGTATGTAGGCTTAAAAAGTAAGCCTACATATATTAACAAACTGATATTCAATGTTTTAATTAGCAAAATGTAGGCTTACCCCGATTTTTAACTTCTTTGAGAGCAAAAAAAAATAATGATTAATAAAAGACTGATTACCTGATTCAAAGATAAATCGTTAATTACTTATAATTAAGAGCTGCAAATTTGGTGGAAATTGAAAGAATTTCTACCTTTGCAGCCCTTTTGGGTCTATTGATTTACGTCAATTAAGTATACCCGAATTGCATATAGAGTGAATATTATATCATAACTTATTATAAAAATAAACATGAAGAAATTTTTCTTAACCTTCTTATTAACTGTCGTCACCGTGACGATGATGGCTGTGCCTGCCAAGCGTGGCGTTTGGAAAACACTCAAGCTGCAGGATGGCACAGAGATTCACGCCACGCTTGTTGGTGACGAACATGGACACTTTTGGAAGGCTGAGAATGGCCAGGCATACACTCAGCAGGGTGATGTCTATGTAGCTGTTGATGCTCAGCAGATTATTCAGAAAGCTAAAGCACGTCGTGCTAAGGTTAATGCCAAGCGAGTTCAAAGACGTACATTCGGCCATCCCACTTCTATTTTAGGTAAGAAGAAGGCCATTATGATTCTGGTAAACTTTAAGGACCAGGCGTTTGAGACAAGTCACGATAATGCCCTCTTCAATCGTATAGCCAATAAAGAAGGATTCTCTGAGGGGGAGTTCAAGGGATCTATGGCCGACTACTTCAAGGCTCAGAGTCGTGGGAAGTTCGAATTGGACTTCGATGTTGTTGGACCTGTGACAGTCAGCAAAAATGCCAGCTATTATGGTGAGAACGACGATGAGGATCAAGACAAACACCCTGGAGAGATGATCTGCGAGGCAGTAAAACTTGCTAAGGAGCGAATTGCAGATTGGACACCCTACGACTGGGATAACGACGGATATGTCGATCAGGTATATGTGGTCTATGCCGGTAAGGGCGAGGCTGATGGTGGCGATGATGATACTATCTGGCCTCATGCCTACGACCTATATTCTTCCAATTACTATGGTGACGGTTCGGGCATGGTTGAAGTAGGCACCAACCTAAAGGTTGACAGCTACGCTTGTGGTGCAGAGTTGGACGGGCAGACCGGAAATATAAACGGTATTGGTACCATGTGTCATGAGTATAGCCATTGCTTAGGGTATCCCGACTTCTACGATACCGACTACTCTGGTGGTCAGGGAATGGGCGAATGGGACCTGATGGATGCCGGTCCTTATAATGGTGGTGGCTATCAGCCTGCAGGTTACACGGGCTATGAGCGCTGGTTTGCTGGTTGGGAAGAGCCTATTGAGCTGAAAGCTGAAGATGTCGCTGTCACGAACATGAAGTCATTGCAGAATGGTGGCGAGTTCTACATTATTTATAATGACAAGAACGCTGACGAGTACTACTTACTGGAGAACCGCCAATTCGAAGGATGGGATGAGTCATTGTCATATGCCGGTCTGCTGATTTCGCATTGTGACTATAATGCTACGGTTTGGGAAAAGAATCAACCTAACGACGAACCCAAGCATCAGCGTATGACGGTGGTTCCTGCCGATGGTGAGTATTCTTATTATACTTATAAGGGTAATAAGTATTATGACCCTGCCGAGACTTTCCCCTACGAAGGGGTTAATACTTTCAACAAGAGCTTTAAGACCCAAGACACTCAGGCAAAGAATGCTGCTCAGTTCTTTACCAAGACCAGCAATGGCACCTATTGGATGAATGGCTCTGTAGAGAACATCACGCAGAATGCTGATGGCACCATTTCGTTTAATTATGTTGCCAACTATAATGACGTCCCCACAGGCGATGCGCTTTCTTTGCCATTTACAGAGACTTTTGACAAATGTAAGGGCACTGCAGGATGGAAGGGTTCTGGCGTTGCAAATGGCAAATTCGTACCGGATAATGAAGGTTGGACAGAGGCTAACGAAAAGTCTTATGGTGGTGATAAATGTGCTCGTTTGGGTACCAGTGATTATGCTGGTGAAGTATCAACACCAGCACTGACCATCAATGGTACTGCAAAGTTGACCTTCAAGGCAGGAGCATGGAATAGCAATAAGGCAGGAACCTCTCTCTCGCTCGCTGTAAAGGGTGGTACGATAGACAAAGAGAGTGTTACGATGACTAAAGGTGCTTGGGGTGAGTATGAGGCAAATATTACGGCTGCTGGTAACGCTATAGTGACATTCACTCAGTCGAAGGGGGCTTTCTTCCTTGACGAGGTGAAGGTGGTCTCTACTTCTACCGGCATTAAGGATGTAAAGGCTGTTACGACTAACACCACTCGCATCTATACCCTTGATGGTCGCTATGTTGGTGCTGATCCTAACCAATTGCCACGAGGATTATATATTATCAATGGCAAGAAAATTGTTAAGTAAATAAATAGAATACTATGAAACATAAACCGGCTGATAGCAGTGATGCTCTCAGCC
>Ga0310695_10007004_pt1 | contig 18238 bp, 11 predicted proteins | sample RumenRJG_04DNA_FD_203882 | JGI IMG/M metagenome (GOLD analysis project Ga0310695, IMG submission 203882) | Bovine rumen microbial communities from Lethbridge, Alberta, Canada - RJG_04 (v2) (version 2) | ecosystem: Host-associated > Mammals > Digestive system > Stomach > Rumen | place: Canada...
CTATCGGATACTCACATCAGAAGAACGTGACAGTGACAAAGGATGGAATCGAGTATAACCTAATCGCATTTGCCGTCAAAAATCACAAAAACGTTCGCTGTGAAGTCAGAGGCCTTCAAGAAGGATACCTCACAGACATTGATACTGTAGCTGCGAAATAGAAAAACATTTTTAAAGTTCGCCTTCAAGATGTGCGATTAATTCGTTCAGCTTATCGATTTGAAGTTGGAATTCCTCTTCACGGGGAGTTCCCTTTACTTTTTCCAGTTTTGATTCCAGATTTTCCTTCAGCTCGACTGCCTTTTTGATTCTTTCTTGGGTGTTGTTTTTGTCTGCCATAATATCGCCACAAAGCATATTTATACACAATTATTTTTAACAATATATACTATAAGAAACTAACCATTAATTAATGACAGATTCACATTTCTTTCACAAAGATGAGATAACCAGAATACTCGACGACTGCCTGAACAAGACATTAGGAGAAGTCGATTCAAACAATGTCTTTGACAGAACCATAAAGCATCCTAAAATCACAGGAATAGCTGGAGACGTCATTGAACAGTCAGTGCTCGGTTATCCCCCAGACATACGCCAGGAACCCGATTTGGATATTGATGGAGTCAAGACAGAATTGAAGACAACAGGAATGAGGCGCAAGGGCAGTCGTTATGATGCAAAAGAGCCCATGAGCATCACAGCAGTATCCCCAGACACAATCGTCAATGAAACATTCCTTGATTCAAACTTCTGGCACAAGCTGGAACATATGCTCTTTGTATACTATTTATATGATTCACCATCACCTGTAAAAGCTGCACAATATGCCGATTTTCCAATAAAGGGATACCAATTTCATGAATTCGATGAAGAAGATCAGGAGATTTTAAAAAATGATTGGGAAATTGTAAGGGATTTCATTAGATACCTGCAGGATGAATATGATGACTATGAGGAGGAATACCCTCGGATTTCACATGAGTTGAGGCCAAAATTGATGTATATTGATACCGCTCCAAAATGGCCGAACAGACCAAGATTCAGATTGAAAAGAACAGTCGTGTCCTCAATTATACAGGAACACTTTGAAGGAGGATTGGAACAATTGCCCGGAAAATATACAACCTTTTCCGAAATAGATAAGACTTTGCACGATTTATCTGAGAAATATAAAGAAAAGACAATCGGTGAATTGATTGATCTGCTAGATATCGAAGTGACACGGGTCAACAAATCAATTGGAGAAGCCATCATTGTTAAGATGTTCGGTGGAAAATCAAAAAAGATGCAAAGCATTGAATTATTCAGAAAGGCAGGAATAATTGGAAAAACAATAACATTAACAGAAAGAGGATTGCGAAAAGAAGACATGAAATTCTTCACAATCGATTTTAATGAATTTGACAATGAAGATATTGAATTCGAAGATTCACAATTCTATGATTACTTTGCAAACAACAGATTCTTATGCATACTTTTCCAAAAGCCATATAGTGATGCAAAAATGATTGAAAACAAGTTTTTAGGATTTAAAATGATTGAATTTAGTCAAGAATTTGTTGAAAATGATGTGAAAATAGCTTGGGAGAGAATTAAAGATTTGATTGTTAATGACAAATTAGAAGATGTAATTTCCTTAGATAAATTTGGAAATCCAAGAATCAACAGTAGCGGAAATATAATGAGTGCTCCGAATTTCCCAAAAAGCTCCGAAGGAAATGTTTTTGTAAGGGGAACAAGTTCCACATCCGATGTGAAGCCATTGAATGTAAATGGAGTGCAAATGTACAGACAACAGATTTGGGTTAAAGGACTGTACATTGTCGATAAATTGAATAATGAGCCGTATATTTAATCTTCAGCTTCAACAATTTCTTTTAAATATTTACCTAATCTTTCAACAATACCAACAACCAAAGCGTTTCCCATCATGAAATAACGTCTACGTTCAGTCATAGCTTTAGATTCAATATTTGTCCAATTGTCTGGAAACATCTGAATTCTTTCAGCTTCAACAGGAGTTAATGTTCTGTAAAGGTCTTTTTTCTCATCAACAGCAATAATATGAGAACTTCTATTGGTAGTGCTTTCACTAGTAAGCATTGTTCTTGCAGGAGCATCCAGATGGTCCGGAAAAGCAATAGCTCCCTCTGAATAGCAGTATGTCTCACCATTAGGTTTTTTACGCTCTAATTTTTTAGAACCCTTTAAATATTTCCACTTTTCTAGTTTTTCAGGTGAAATAATATACTTTTCATCAATTTCACCATTTTCAAGAACATCTTTTAATAAAGTATTGTTTTTACATTCAACCGGTTCGACCTTATATGTCCTAATTTCGCCATTAACCATGCATCCTGCATTAAAGAAATGTAAATCAAACTCATTGTTTAATACAATTAAATCCTCATATTTTTTAGGTGAAATATTTGCATGTTCTTTGTCCAATTGAGTATCTTTAATTTGAAAATTTTTAGCAAATATTCCTTTTTTATAAACAATTTGTTCTAATGGAACTTTAAGCATCTTTTTATAATAATTTGTGGATTCATGATAAGCAAAAATGAATACTCTCCTTCTTTTTTGAGGAAAACCATACTCAGCAGCATTAATTACTCTCCACTCAACTGCATATCCATTATCCAAGAAAGTCCTCAACATTATTCCAAAATCACGACCTCGTTGGGTTGAAGGAGACCTAAGCAATCTATCAACATTTTCAAGTAAAACAAAAGGAGGCTGTTTTGTTTCTAAAACTTCTGCAATTTCCCACCACAATACACCTTTTTTACCTTCAATTCCTTTTTCATTAGAAAGAGACCTTGCTACAGAATAATCTTGACATGGAAAACCGCCAACAAGAACAGTGTGGTCTGGAATGACTGTTTTATCAACTTCCCCAATATCTTGACAGATACAGGAATCTTCTCCAAATCGTTCAGTATAACAATCAAATGCAGCTTGTGTTTTAGTGGAAGGCTCCCATTGATTAGCCCATACAAAATTCCAATTATTTTTCTCCGTAACTTTATTTCCATCAAATTCGACTTGATTAAAGCCACAACGAAATCCACCAACACCTGCAAATAATTCTACAACAGTTTTTTCCATAGTAATATCTCCAACATATAATATATTGATTAACTCCAATATTAATAATTAATTAGAGAGCATTTGAAAACTAATAATAATTTAACTACAAATTAATAATTATCATCAATGATTTTAATTGTTAAAAATGAATCAACAAAAACAAAATAAGACCATTTCTATGTGAATTTTTAAAAGATAATCAAACAAGTAGCTTCATGACAGGTAAGAAAATATTTATTAAAAAATTAAAACAACACCAATGCATTATTCATTTACAATTTCCAATAATTTTTCCAATTTATCATTTAATTTTTTATTTTCTTCCTCATAAAATACTCTTTTTTTATAAGATTCTTCATTATCCAACTCTAAATGGATAATAGTTCCAAATAATTCATCAATTTCTTTATCTTGATGATTGATAATAGTCTTAAGTTCCTCAATTTCATTATGTAAGTTTATTAATTCTTCATCTTCATCATTATCAAATGATTTTAGATATTTAATTTCATTTTTTAAATTAGAAATTTTAGAATCTTTCTCTTGTAATTCATGATTTAATTTATTTATATCAACCAACAGACGTTCTGTTTCTAAATCAAAATTTAAATCATCATGATTCAATAATAATTCTAAATCAATCCGATCAATCCCATCATCAGCCAATTTTTTAAGATGCCTTTTAAGATCCTCATTTTTATTATAAAAAATTCTTGGAACTATATTAAATTTTGCTTTAGAATGAATACCATCCACAACAATATCACATTCATCTTCATAAGATAATTTAGGGATTAAAATAATTGTGGAATCCCTATTAAGAGCCCAACCTTTGTTTTTATAAGATTTACCAACTTTTACCGAAAATAATAAACTTTTAGAAGACTCCAAAGTACAACCTCCATACATTATTTATTAATTTTCATATTCAACAATTCCAAATATTCCTCATCACATAATTCAGGATTCAACCTACGAATTTGATTATAACAGTTAAGCGAATTATCAAAATCCTCTAAAAAATATAATGAATAGCTTTTACCTAACAAGGAGTAAATGTACTCATCATTAATTGATAAAACTTGATTAAAAACATTAACAGCTAAATCATATTTACCCAGAATATATAACACAAACCCTTTATTATTTAAAGCAATAATATTAGTGGAATCTAATTTCAATACTTGTTCATAAGCATATAGTGCGGAATCATAATCCTCTTTTGACAAATAATCATTACCTTCATGAATAAAACTTGAAATTTCGTCTGAATTATTATCAGAATTTCGTATATTAACCAAAACCTCCTCATAAACTAAATCATCGACAATACCGCCAAATTTCTTAATATCATCCAAACAAGATAATGCATTCTCATATTGATTTAATTTGATAAATATTTTAGATTTAATCTTTAAAGCATTAATATTCATAAAATCAACCTTTAAGATTTTATCAATACATGTTAATGCTTTTTCATAACTGTCCATTTTATATAAAGCATATCCTTTATAACACAAAAAAATTGTAGATTTTTGATCGAATTGTAATGCTTCATTTAAAATTTCCAGTACTTCGCAATATTTTTCTTCACTAATTAAACTATTAATTTTATTGATGAAAGCAGTTCTTCTATTAAATTTTGCATCATTAGAGTTTCTCGAAATTCGTTTGTATACTCTTCCATCAATCCAAAATTTATTGGAAATCTTTTTGATTTTATCAAAACAGTCCAATACATCATTATACATTTCCAATTTATTTAATGCTTTAGATTTGCCATATAAAGCAGAATCATTATTAGGATTGATTTCTAATGCACGATTGAAATAATCAATTGCAGAGTCATAATATTCCAAAAAATATAACGATTCACCTTTACCAATCAATGAAAAATAAAACTGAGAGTCTTCGTGTAAAATCTTATCAAAACCATTTATAGCATCATTAAACTTACCTAATCCATTTAATGATAAACATTTATTATTTAAAGCAGCAAGATTCTGATTATCCTTTTCCAGTATATTATCAAAATAAGATAAAGCTGAATCAAATTGATTTAATGCAAGTGAAGTAATTCCTTTTTTCATCAAATCACAAGTATCATATTCCATATAAATGCCCCACTATTTCTCAATTGGTGCAACATCAACATGATAAGGTTTTAATTTTGCTAAATTTCCATTTTCATCCACTATTTGTGCATAAACAATACATTGACCCTTATTTAATCCCAATAATTTACTTTCCCATTCTTGTTTACTTTTTGAATTATAAGATATGGTATCTGCAATAGATTTTGTTGAGCTATCAGTAGGATGGAAAAATATTTTTTCTTCAACATTATCCAATTTTGCAATCTCATCAGCTTTAAATAAACTCTTAACAGCCTGAGTAGCAAAAATTGCAGACCAACCAAATTTCCTCCCCTCTTGTAAAATTTTACCACAAGGAGAGTTTGATCCAAAGTCTAAATTATGTGCTTCATCAAGGACAACAACAAAAGGTTTATCTTTAGAGCCATTTTGAGTTTTATAACTCCATAAATCCCATAATATTAATTCTGAAATAATTTTTTGGATATCTCTTTGTAAAGCAGTCAATTGAATTATTATAACTTTACCGTTACGTTTATCTAAATCAGACCAATCAAAATCAGATTCAGTGTCAAATGGATTTTTATCTAACAATCCTCTGAGATTATTTAAAAGAGATATTGCAGGAGCCGATCCATTATTTTCTAACTCATTTTTTAATCCATTTAAATCCATATGTTCACCGTATTTTCTAAGTCCAGATATAACCGATTCATATAAAACATTTAATTGTTGATTACCTAACGAAGGGAATACTGAAGAAATTATTGACTTGAATCTAGCTGCAACTTCAGATTCATCTTGCATAAATGGTTCACCATCACCTAAATCAATTAAATATCTTTTAAATGGATTTAATGGGAATTTATTTCTCATTACAATGTATTGCTTAAGATTATCTCCCAATTCTTCTTTAAATTCATCTTCCAATTGATCAAATCGGAAACCATCAGTATAATCAATAACAATACTAGGAACATCTTGATTAGAGAGTTCTTTTAATATCCTTTGTATGAAATAAGTTTTTCCCTGACCGGATTTTCCTTGAATTAACATATGTTTGTTACCCAAGTCTTCGTTACCGTATTCCCAATAAATTTCACGATTGCCTCCATGCAATGTTCCAATTAAAGCACGAATATCTGAAACTGGTTTAACAGAATCTTCCCCACTACGAGGTTCAGGCTCAGGACTAACCGGAGGCTCAACAACAGGAGGTTCAGGCTCAGGACTAACCGGAGGCTCAACAACAGGAGGTTCAGGCTCAGGACTAACCGGAGGCTCAACAACAGGAGGTTCAGGATTAGTATTGGTTGGAGTTTTTGAAACACCCATTATCTCACCATTTGGCCCAAACATTAATGTGCCGCCCCTACCTTCGGCCCCGTATCTAATTCCACGATTCCTTGAAGGAGGTTCAGGCTCAGGACTAACCGGAGGCTCAACAACAGGAGGTTCAGGCTCAGGACTAACCGGAGGCTCAACAACAGGAGGTTCAGGCTCTTCAAAATAACTTAAATCCTTATTAAATAATAAATTATCCTGAGAGATATTTGTATTTCCACTTTGTATTAAATTATGAATATGCTCAATTGAATTTATTATGCCGTAGTACCCATCAGAATCCGGCAATTCCACAATATACACTTCATCTTCCAAAACAATAGAATGAGACGGAACATCTTTTTTAAAAGATATAACTGCACCAATTCCAATTTCGGATTCTAATTTTGAAGATATTCTATAATTATCATTTAATAAATCTTGTTTAAATTTATTAATTATAGAAAAACCTTTATCATCCCATATATGATTATCTACTAATTTTTTAGCATTAGAAATAAACAATTGTATGAAGAAATTTCTATAAAATTTATTTTTAAATGTACCATCACCCTTAAGGTACTCTTTAAACAACATAGAAGTGCCATTAATCTGAGATTTCGCTTTCTTAATAACATTTGAAGGATTATTTCCCAATTTAACTTCAATTGGATAATAATAAATTTCAGAATTTTGAATATTTAATCCAATTAATAATAAATCATCACTATATTTTCCTTCACGAGTACCAATTAAATTTTTAACAGAGAATAAACCATTTGATTCTTTAAGACCCACATTACCTGCAACACGCAATATTTCTTCCATTGAAATAGGAATCCAAACAATATCTCTGTGATTAAATATAGACAATACATATTTAATTGCTGAAACAACACTTAATTTTTCTCTTTCAGTGCTATCATTTAATCCAATATGCAACAACCATTCTCCGTTGATAGTATTGAAAACTTTAATTACTTCTTCAATGTTCAAATCAGTGAAATTTAAATCATCTAAATTAGAATTTTCAAGGAATTCACGAATGATTTGTTTATATTGATTAGACTTATTAGTAACTGTTATTGTATCATATTTTGCAGAAGAGGAATACTGATCACTATAATGAATTATAAATAGATTCACATTATCTGAGAAATAATCTAATCCAAAATTAGGTTCAATGAATGTAACCCAATGAGATTTTTCAAATAAATCCTCCATTAAATCTTCGTTAACCATGTCGGGCATAGAAACTATTGAAAACTCCTTACGATAAGGATTAAAACCATCATTATGATTGTTTAATGCAAATTCATTAATATTTTTAGCGAAACGAGACAAATCAGCAGATAAATCTGCATATTTTATCCCAAATCCAGTTCTATAATTCTTATGATTAGCAATCTCCTCGGATTCAGGAGGATTTGATGTAGCAACAGACATTAATCCATTTAATGACATCCCAGTTTCTAATTCATCCATAGCTGATGAAGAATTTCTAGACGAATTTAAAGATTTATAGAAAGAAATATGAGCATAATCATATTCCACATTATCTAAACTATCATAATAATAACTTATATTCTCTTGAACTAAACGTAATATATCTAAAGAGTCCATACCACTTGAATCTAAGTCCATATCAAAATATTCGCTGAATTCATCTTCATTTTTACATTTAAATAATGTATTAAAAGCTGTTTTATTAGTTTTATTATAAATATGCACTTCAACAGGAATAACTCCGCCAGTTTTACGTTTATCAGGCAATCTATCTCGAATAAATTCAAAAACACCTTTAACAACTTCTATATCGTTATCGATATTAATAATATTTATTTTAAGTGGAGCTTTTGAGTTATCATAGAATAAATATTTAAAATGAGAAACAAATTGTTTTAATTTTTCTGTTACAACTTTTTTTATAAATGCGTTAGTAGTACCAATAGAAACCGCATCAGATTCTTCATAAATAATCCATTCTTTAATAGCATTAGCAACATCTTGATAAATCGGCCTATATAACTTATCGTCACCAACAATATACAAATAAGGCAATAAATTATTTGGAACTAATGAATCTAATATATTGAAATCAATCTCTTCAGACCCACATTGATTATAAATTTCTAATTGATATGCAATATTTAAGGGAGATAAAGAAGAAAACATGAGTTTATCATCATTCTCAACAACACCCACACGCAATAAATCTTTTTTATTCGAAGTTGCTAAACTCTGATTTTCTGGAATATTTTCAATTTCTTGATTAAAATAATATAATAATTTTTTGTATAAAGCTCTTAATTTATCGTCAATATAAACTAAACTAGGCACATTATTTTTAAGAGAATAATATTCATAAATCTCATCATAACACTTCTGGATAGTAGGTGGAATCACAATATCTTTTGGAATCAACTCATCTTTATCATAAACACCATAGATAATTTTATTATCCACCATTTCTTTTTCAATGCTTAAAATCTTTTTAAAATTATCAGAGGCAATATTATACCCATTATCCCCTTGTATCAGTTTGGAATCATCAAAAACAAAATCTAACTGATTCACTCTTTTCTTATCCCAAACTTGAATAGATTTGATTGGAGGAGTTTTTGAATTCAATTTTTTTATCTTAAACGGAACAATAAAATTATTATTTATTACATTAAATTCAACAATCTCATCATCATAAATTAATGAATCCTCTATATTAATTTCAACAGCAATATCATTTGAAATAGTGAAATCAGAGTTATTTTCAGAAATAACAACTTCTGAAGAATCTCCTTTACCTAATTTTAAGTAACCTTGATCCTGATTAATTAAAATTTTCTTATTCCGTACATCAATATTATAAATTGATTTAATTTCAGATAATAAATCATCATTTATATTTAAAACACAAATATTAAATGAAAAATTATTTTTTGTTAAATCTTCATGTTCATAAACATAACGTTTAAATGTAGGGGAATTAGGGTTACATTTAAATGTAAAATTAAGTTTATTTTTAGAAATTGCCCCATCATTCTTTGAAGACTGTTTTAAAAAACTCCTATTGAGATTTTTATCAAAAGAAAATGATATAGATATTTCGTCAAGTTTTTCATTGTTAAAAATTACAATATGTCTCTTTCGCTTTCCCGCAATAGTATCCTTTTCTGGTTTTTCCCAATACAACAATCCATTTTTAATCTTTGAATCAACATATCTTATTTTACCTGTTTTTTTAGCATAATCCTCCCTTGAGGTCAACAACACTTTATAATCTGCCTGACGCCAATCTTCATTGTCAGTTAATTCAGAAATACCTTTTTTATCAAATATTTTTTCTATTTTTGGTTCAAATTCATCAAAATTTGCAACATCATCAATTTCTAAGAACAATTTTCTATTATCCCTAATCCTATTTTTTCTAGATGCAGAATTAGAAATTGAAGATAATCCAGAATCATAAAACATGTCTAAACCTTTGAAATCATCTTGATCGATTTTTTCTTTTTTAATAATAGACAATACCTCTTCAAAATCCCACAAGGTACTTTTATAAAGAGCACGTTCAGTGTTATTCTCTAAAAAAACATTTAAAACATCCCTATCAAATGAAGATAAATTAGATTTCTGAATATCATCAGATAAATTATTTGATATGTAATTTAAACTAAATGGATAACCTTCATCTTGTAAATTAACCATTCCTTCATTTATACTATCTTTTACATCATCAGATATGATTAATAACGCCTTATTCTCCCAAATGCCTTTTAATTTTGAAACTTCATTACGTAATGTCACAAGAAAATCAGCTTCGACAAAAGAATTTGCAATTATTAATTCTATACCCTCAAAATTTATTAAAAATGTTTTAAATGGATTAAATTCATCACTGTGACAATATTCGAAAGTATCGCTAGCATTTTTCTTCAAAGATTCATAAAAATACTTTACTTGATCATTATTATCAAAATTAATGAAAAATCTATCTCCCGGATTCAATGAATTTTCATTGAAAAAATTTATTAATTTATCTGAAAGATAATTATAAAATTGATTTGACATATTGAATATCCCCACTATCACTTTTTTTATCAATTAAATTTAATTTATTAAACAATTCAACAATACTTTCTCGTGAATCTCTATCAAAGAAGATTCCTCGTTTTTCATATTCATCAAAAAGATCAGTTATTTTAATTTTATCATCTTTAATACAAATAGCCGTGATTAAAATTAACATTTCCTGATTCAAATTAAACATGTATCCAAATCGACCCCTTCGTTTAAGGAAATATTTTCTCCCCAAATCATCAATAATTATTTTATATCTGCTTACAGTACCATGCCTTGTTTTATTAAGAGAATATGAATCTTCAATAGATTTTAAATAAATTGAGAATAAATCTTCAAACTCATTAGGCAAATCTATTTTCTCCAAACTTTCTTCAGAACGAACATAATCAATCCAAGACTTGAAACAATCAATAAATTCAATTTGGTAAGATTTATCTAATTCATTAAAATATTCAATGAGTTCAGAGGGTAATAACCCATATGTGCCCAATAATATATTCAGATGTTCCATAGCATCTATTTTAATTAATAAAGAAGTAGAATAATTAAAAACTCTTCTATATCCTAATTTAACACAGCTCCTATTTTTACTAACAGTTTCCCAATCCAATAAATAAAATGTTTTTTCTAATTCAAAAGAGGTAGTATTTGAAGCAGATTTTAATATAAATTGAACAAAATAAAAAAACATGTAAAAAGATAAAATACTGTCAAAATTATTAACTAAAAAATCCTTATGATTTAAAAGAAGAAATTGAATATCTTCTTTAAAAGTATTTATTACAACCTCCATAGGTTTAGGGACGCAAGATTCAGAATCATTTTCACCATCAGGCAACTCCTTAAGATTATCAACAATGAATTCAATTAAAATATTTGAGTTATATCTGTAATCATTTTCATAAAAGAAGTTTTCGATATTTAGATCATTAAAAAATTCATTTTTCAGAAATTGGGCTATTTTAATTTCACCACTTCCTTCTGGACCTTCAGACAAAGGAAGATATAAAAATAATTTCGGATGCAAAATATTTAATTTATCTTCACCCAAATATTCTTCAACTAATAAATTTGCATAAAACTCATCAGAAGAGTCGACATCAAAATTTTCATTCCTCATTATATTTTCTGAAATGTTTAAATCTCCAATTCCACGAACATCCTTTCCACAGAGGAGTCTGGATAAAGCCCCAATAATAGGCAATACTCCATTATCAAAAGTGATTCTTTGATTTTTATTTGTTGTAAAAGGTAAAAAAATATTCTTTCGCATATATGAAAATTTATTTCCTCTTTTTAAGTGATTTTTTAATATATCATAATTTTCAGAATACATTTTATTCACCCATTAAAGAATAATAATATCCAGATGATTTTCTGAATTTAAACGATTTTTTAGAATTTGTATAAACTATTAATAATTCATTATTATTAGTTTTAGATAACATTTCTTGTATAAAATCATTAAAGACTATTAAATTTTCTTTTTCATTTTTATTAGGTTGATAACCATTATTAATTTTGGTAATTGATTCAAATAATAAATAATCAATGTTTAATTTAACACAATCATGTTTTTCACAAAGTGCTCCATTACAATCACCCTCACAAATTTCCCCATTAACATGAACATTGTAAGAAATACTACTTTTAAAACTATTTTTTAATGAGGTATTTAGTTTAGAGATAGGCTGAAAATCAATATTAATACGCTTAGCGATATTAAAACTAGGTAATTTATCAATAATAACATAATCCTGTTTTACACTTCCGGACCATGTTAAAATAGCTTTAGTTAATTTTACAAACAATTTTCTTAACTTCAAAGGATTGTAATTATAATAATAAAGACATTTAACATACTCCTCATAAATTTCATCTGTAAATTCTTTTTTAACATCATCTTTTCCAAAGAATAACAAAAAGTACACTAATGAAATTTTAATTTTATTCTGTTTTGTTTTTCCATTTTTTAACAATGCTAAACGAGAATAATCTTCACTTAATAAATATTGTTTAAAAAACTTAAATTCAGAAAAATCTTCAAAATATTTGTTTAAGACAGTTTTAATATTTAAAGTATTCAAAGATATAATAAACTCATCTATAACTTCCGATCTAACATTAATAGGAGACTCCATAAAAATATCTTTTAATAAACTTGATCGATTTGTGGTATTAAATAATAAATTAGGCATTAAATCATTGATATAATTATGAACTTCATTTAGATTAGAATAATATTCTACTTTAGCAGGAACTAAAATCTCATAAATAAAATTCAAGATTTCTCTTGTAGAAATAAGTTTTTTATTTTTTATTATGATTTTTGTAATAAGATGAATTATAATATCTTGAACATCATCATTCATCAGCATAGCATAATTACGAAGAATAGGTGTTTTAATATTAAGCTCAACATCTTTTTCATATGCCAAGTAAAAAGGATTATTATCGGAAATTTGGAATATTTTATTAAATAACTGAGATATGAAATTTGAGGAAATTCCTCCATCATTTAATTCAAATAATTGATAATCAGCAAAATTAATTAATGTTAAAAAATTTTTAGTTAAATTATTAGTTGCTATAGACACATCAAATATATTCAATTCTGTCAATAAATTAAATAATATCGAAAATTTAGATTTGAAGAATTCATCTTCCATTAAATCACTTAATACACCTAAATTAATTGCTAGAATTAATTTTTTATTTGAACTATCAATATTTTCATCAGAGAAGGGTTTTAAAATTTGGAGCAATGTTTCAATTGCAGTCAAATTTGGATCAAAACTTTCCGTTGCGTCATTGTGAATATCAAATGGATTTATTGAATTAGGATAATGGGTTTTAAAATAAGATAATAAATGAGACTTTCCATCCCCTACACTTCCCGCCAAGAGTATCAATTGAGCAGAATTACTACTACCTAACTCATCAAGTTTATTTTTAAATTGAAATTGTATTTCCCTATCAACATGCATATATTCTTTAAAATTATCATCGAAACCTTCAGAATCTTCAATAGATTCTTTAGAAGACTTTTTTAATTTGGATAATTCATTTAATAGATAACTTCCATTATATTTTTTAAGTTTAATTTCATCCGTAAAATCCTTTCCATGAGAAACAACATCATCCAGGTTATTTGTATTATCTGCTGGAGTTTCATTAGTATTTTCAGAGACTTCATTGGAATTAGAAGAATTATTTTGAGAAGATTGATTACCTAAATTTCCTAAAATATCCCTCATCTTTTCATCGATAACATCACCAAGTAATGTTTTCATACCTTCCTCATCAAAACTAGAAGAACTAGGAGATTCATTTGCTTTTTTATCTTTTTCAACTATCAATGACCTATCAAATGAAGGTTTTCTAAAATTTGAATCCCCAGAATATTTATCATAAAACCAAACAGCAATCTGAAATAAAAGAGCACATAATTTATATGCTTGTTTATCCGGATTGTCATGGACTCCCTTATTTCTTGCAATTCTAGCTTGATGAAATCTGTCTTTTAACTCAAAAGTGATGACCCCATAATTTTTTAGTTTATTAATGTTATCATTGACCGTTTTTTCTTCTGGAATAGATTCTTCAACCATAATAATACTTATCAAATCTTCAAAGAATTTTCCGCCATTCAATATTGCAATATCAGGGTTAGAAAAAACATTGCTTTCCATTTTATCTATTAACGGAAAGAGATCATCATACCGACCTTTTAAAAAATCAAAATTTCCTTTAATGAAATCAACTCCTCAACCGACCATATGCTTAAAATATTAAGTAATTACTTGCTATTACAAAGTCAAAACAATATTGCAAACTGACAACAATTTTACGAAGTCAAAGCAATATTGCAAAGTGACAACAACCTATATATAAAATATGAAAAACATTATTAATAAAATATTCTATACACAATTAAATAACAATTAAAAAGTATTATTTGCATTTATAGTCAATTGCATCATCCTTTGAATAAAATCTACCAGCTAATTTAACATAATAGAAAAAGTAATCAATAATCCAATACATCCCATGATAATGAAATATATCATAATTTTTAAAAACATCAGGATGCCAACCATAGCAATCAAATATGTCTATGACCGCTTTTAATTCTTCTAAAGATTTGAAACCATCCATTTCAAAGGTTTTACCACGATGTTCCTCGATTAATTTGAATACCTTACCCCTATGTTCAATATTATGAGGATAAATCTCATCAGCAGCAGACTTAGAATAATAATCATATAAGAATCCAATATTTTCTTCCGCTTCGGAATAAGAAGCAAACTGTCCTGAAATGATTAACTTATTATCAAAAATTTTTATGATATAATAACAATCATTAAAATAATGAATTGATGATAAACCTTTTATTTTATTCAAATCCCCCTTATAATAACTCAAAATCTTCCAAATATACTTAAATTCAATAAAACCATATAAATCAATAGTAAAATTAAATTCCCCATCGGAGGATAAAGTAACAGAATAATAATCCTTCAAGGTATTGTTTTGAAAATAAACAATATTAAGTTTTGATTCCAAATTTTTAAATATTCCTAAAATATCCTCATTTGAATCTTCTTCCATTTCTTTAATTTTAAGAGTGTCTTTAATAAACTCAGCTTTTAATGCTTCATTATCGAAAGATGATTCATTATCAAAATGCGCATCTTTAACCCATACTCCTATTGTCTCACGCTCATTACTTCTTTCCCCATATCCTTTCTGACGATAAGAATAACTATCTACTTTCGGCATATTCAATATAGAATAATCATCGATAGATTTTTTGAAATTATTTTCAATCACATAGGAATCATTTTTAATATCTTCAATGTAATTATCATCAATTTTTCTAATTACTCCACCAAATAACTCTTCCTTATCATCAGAATTATTTAAATTAATCTTATTAGAATTTAAACAGTCTAATGCATCTTCATAAGATTCAAATTTATCTATAAAAATTAAAATATCCTCTTCTATTTTGAATACCCAATAAAAAGAACCATAAAATTCCATTTCAACAGAACTCGAAAGATTCCAATTATTTTTTATTAAAAGTTGTTTAGCTACAATAGCCTCATCAATTGAATTAAAAACACCATATTCCGCCCCTGTGGAAACATATTTAACAACAAAAACATCATCTCTTGGGAAAATGTTTGGAATTTCCCTATATTCCTTAAGCAAATCCTGATTTAGATTCTCATATTTTCTTTTCCTTTTTTTCTTCCCTAAAATATCATTATGATAATCATTACATTGAGAATTAATCTCCAAATATTCAACTGCCCTTTCAAAAGAATCATATTGACAATCAAATATTAAACGATTATTCATGACTTTAAATATCCAAAATTTACCCATAAATTCACATAATGGATTATCCCTTACATGAACCATTTGCCAATCATGTTTAATTAAAAGACTAACAGCAGCACAAGCAATTTCTTGAGAACTAAATCTACCAAATGTTATTAACATTCCATTATTATCATTTTTAACTGAAAAAGAACCATGGCTATAAAAAATATATTCTTTTAAATCTTCAGGAACATTAGTTAAATCAGAACTATTTTTTGACATTTACATCAACAACAAATAAAAAACCTATTAATAATTATGTGACTAAACTGATATAAATTAACATCATTTAATAAATAATCAAAGAAATGGAAAATTATAAAAAAATGCTCCAATAATAATTTAGAGCATTTTAATCGTGATAAACACCAGCTTTTTCATCCCAATGATCATTATAACCTATATAGTGACCTCCATGTTCCGTAGTGTAGGTATAACCATATTTATCTGCCTGCTGCCTAGTTATCCCGGATGAATCAACTTCAGGACGATTATCCTCGGATGATGAACTATATGAAGTATAATCCACATTAGTACTTTCCTCAACAGGTTTTTCTTTTATTTTCAGTGTTTGATTTGTGGTGTTTGCCGTATAATTCTCGTTTCCACCATATGTGCAGTTGACAGTGTATTTTCCAGGACTTTTATCGAGTTTTAATTTTCCAACACCTTTTTCATTAATAACAACAGAGTGATAATCAGTGGCCCCCTCCTTATCTGTAACGGATATGTTTACTGTTTGGCCTTTAATTGGAGTTCCGTTCATGTCGGTAAGCTGTATTTTTATGTTTTCGCCTTCTTCAATTACCTTCTTGTTTTTTATCGTTAATTTTACATTCTCTTTGGTTGGGGCCTGCATCATTACCGCCAGCCCTATAATAAGAGCAATAATAACAATAACCAACCCTACAATTATCCATTGATTCTTATCCATTCAATCACCTTTACCTATAAGTATACCAAACCTTAGCCTTATAAGGAACATAATCTTCAATCCATTTTACATGCTTGATATTATAAGCTTTATGAGAAGTTCCTACAATTTTAGTTTTGATTTTCCCAGTATATTCATTTTTAAACCATATCTTTGCCTGAAGCAACCTTGTGGAGTGCTGAAATTCCTGGCCGGCATCAATCATTGTGCCTATAGATATCCCTTTCGCATGTTGGCGAGTGTAACTGTTTGCAACTGCCAGAAGAACATCTCCTGTTTTAAGCTTTTTAGATGCATATCTTGAATCATCAATTCTGAGTTTCAGGGTTACGGTTTTCCCATTGACCTTTTTCAAAATACTTACTGTTATTTTTCGTTTTTCTTTTGAAACAGGATTGTAAGCAGTTATTTTATGTTTTCCTATTTTAAATACATTGATTTTAATTTTTGCTATTCCTTTTGAGTTTGTTCTTTTTTTATATGTCTTTCCTTTGACTGTAATCTTTACAACCTTATTTTTCAAGGGCTTTCCCTTGGTGTCAAGGAATTTGATTGAAAATTTCTTGTTTTTCTGCGTATTATATTTTGTCAGCGCTTTTGTAGGTATTGTCGATTTGATCTTGACGGTATTGTATGCAGTCCAGAAGCTTTGTCCGTCCTCGGACCCTATATATGTTTTCACTTCATGTTTACCTACCTTGTAATTTATCGGGAAATACACTATCCCGTCCTGGTTTGTTTTCTTATCCTTCAGATTACCTATTTTTCCAAACGATACATAGACTCCGCCATCAGGATTGTAATCCTCATCATAGACCTTCACCTTGAACTTGGTATCTTTATCTCCATAGTACTTGACGACATTGTGGGTGACGACGGTGTCGTCCTCATATTCCTCATCAGTATTCGCATCATAGAAATAGGTTGTCTCCAATTTGTCATTTTCAGCCGAAGATAATGTATTTTCATCATCCGCCTTTAGGTTATCATCAGCAACAGTACTGTTGTCCTGTGCACTTACAGCCGTTAGTGCAAGCAGAAACAGAACCCCGATTAAAATCAGATATCTTGCTTTCATATTATAATATTGTGTTTAAGAAGTTATAAATTTGACCCTAAAATAAAAAAAGATAGTGGAATATCTGACTATTCCACCTATTTGAAATCAACTGATTTACCCATTTTCTTAATCAGGTCGAGATCTTTACCCATAATTATCACATATTCGCTGCCGGAAGTGGTTCCAACAAGAGGAAAATGCGTATCATCAATCTTTTTAGGTTCAAGTATTGTCAGGTTACCCTCCTGATATTCATAG
>Ga0310695_10007005_pt1 | contig 18237 bp, 14 predicted proteins | sample RumenRJG_04DNA_FD_203882 | JGI IMG/M metagenome (GOLD analysis project Ga0310695, IMG submission 203882) | Bovine rumen microbial communities from Lethbridge, Alberta, Canada - RJG_04 (v2) (version 2) | ecosystem: Host-associated > Mammals > Digestive system > Stomach > Rumen | place: Canada...
GTTCAAGCCCGGGTAAGGTTCCTCGCGTATCATCGAATTAAACCACATGTTCCTCCGCTTGTGCGGGCCCCCGTCAATTCCTTTGAGTTTCACCGTTGCCGGCGTACTCCCCAGGTGGGACGCTTAACGCTTTCGCTTGGCCGCTGAGCATAAATGCACAACAGCGGGCGTCCATCGTTTACCGTGCGGACTACCAGGGTATCTAATCCTGTTCGATACCCGCACCTTCGAGCCTCAGCGTCAGTCCACGGCTTGCGCGCTGCCTTCGCAATCGGGGTTCTTCGTGATATCTAAGCATTTCACCGCTACACCACGAATTCCGCGCACATCGCCGCAACTCAAGGAACCCAGTTCGCGACGCACTCCCGGGGTTGGGCCCCGGCATTTCACGTCACGCTTAAGCTCCCGCCTGCGCTCCCTTTAAACCCAATAAATCCGGATAACGCCCGGACCTTCCGTATTACCGCGGCTGCTGGCACGGAATTAGCCGGTCCTTATTCATGCGGTACCTGCAAAGCGGGACGCGTCCCGCAATTTATCCCCGCATAAAAGCAGTTTACAACCCGTAGGGCCGTCATCCTGCACGCTACTTGGCTGGTTCAGGCTTACGCCCATTGACCAATATTCCTCACTGCTGCCTCCCGTAGGAGTCTGGTCCGTGTCTCAGTACCAGTGTGGGGGACCTTCCTCTCAGAACCCCTACCGATCGATGGCCAGGTGGGCCGTCACCCCGCCTGCTGCCTAATCGGGCGCATCCCCATCCCGCGGCGATCAATCTTTACTCCTCGTTAGATGCCTGCAAAGGAGACCATAGGGCATTAATCCGCCTTTCAGCGGGCTGTTCCCTACCGCGGGGAAGGTTGGATACGTGTTACTCACCCGTGCGCCGGTCGCCATCGGAAGTTGCAAGCAACCTCCATGCTGCCCCTCGACTTGCATGTGTTAAGCCTGTAGCTAGCGTTCATCCTGAGCCAGGATCAAACTCTTCATTGTAAAATATCCTTTTGCGAATCACGCCCTAAGACGCGCTTCGCTATTATTCTCTGACTAAGGACGCTCTGTTTTATTGTTTTAAAGTCATCATCTGTAGACCTCTTTTTCAAGTGGTCTGGAATCAGACGGTCGTATCTTCATACCCGTTATGTCAATTCCGGTTCTTAGAACCAAAACGACAAAACGCTTCTTGTACTACTACTTCCTGTTCATGTAAGATTTTCAAAGATCACTTTTCGTTTGCTCTCGTTTTTATCGGAAAGCGGATGCAAAGGTACGGCAAATTTCAATACCCTCCAAATATTTTCGAGTTTTTTTTTCAAAAAAGTGCAACTTTTTCCATTTTCATTACAAAACAGGCTCCATTTAGGGTTCAAAGATGAGTTTTTTGATAAAATAGTGCATCAAGATGCTCCAACGGCAAACGAGGAAACTGTGCGCCCAAACAACGCAACAAATCGTCCCTCTTTATATATAATAATGTACGCGAAAGGGAGGCGTGAGAAAAAAGGAAACCTCATCAAAACAAATAATCTTCCTTTTCGAACGCAAATCGAGTGACGCTCTCAAGGAAGATTAATTGGTATCCGTAAAAAGTAAGGAGAGATGTGATTCAGAATGAGTAGTTGAAGCCCAGAGAGGCATACTCCTTGAACTGCCAATAGCCGTGCTTGCCATCGCGGATGGAAGCGTCGTCGAAGCGCGGATAGAGGAAGAGGTTGCTGGAGATGTATTTGTTGAACTTGAAAGTGAAAGTATTCTCCCACTCTATTTCGGCGCGATCGTAGGCAGTGAAACCGTAGAGGCGGGTCTTCCACGAGATGTTGTCGGTGAATTTCCACGTCAGGTCGACGGTGGTCATCGAACCGAAGTTGCTCAGAACATGCTTTCCCTCGTCGAGTCCGAAGGTTTTGGATAGTGCTAGTCGGTCGACGAAGCGAAAGTTGTAGGCCAGCGGCGAGAGCTGGATGCTTCCCGTTAGGCGTTTGTTGCACCACTCCACATTGTAGTTCATACCGATAGAAATATTGAGGTTGAAGGGCGACATGAAATCGCTGTAGGTTCGCCAGTCGTTATTCTTGTAGCCACGCATGAATTGCGTATAAGCTAGCACATTCAGTGTATAGTACCAGTGTTTTGTAGCCTGCAGACCAAGTTTGCTGGTTAGACGCAGCAGGTCTTCCGACGATTTCATCGAGTGGATGGAGTCGGCGCGCGAGGTCTGAAAACCGAGTTTTGCCTCCAGTTTGTTATCCCACTTCACCTTCTGCTTGTTGTTGTAGTTGGCTTCGAGCACACCGCTGGCCACCATCGCGTAGTTGCTCTCGCCGCCTTTATACCAGTTGCTGGTGACGTAGTTTTGCAGGAACTGCAGGTAGTAGTCGCCCTTAATAGTCCAGAAATTGGGTTTCTCCACCACCACTTCTACAGGTGTGTCCGTCACTTCCTGTGGTACTGTCACCGTCTTTTCCACATATTCCACATCGTGCTTGATGGGACTCATGATCTGCTCCTTCACACGACCTGCCTCATGAAGCTCTGTTTCGCTGCTGACCACCCATTCAGGATGTTCCAGATAGAGATTCATCAAGGCTTCGTTTACCTGATTTTCCTCTGAGGACGGTGCGGGGAGGCTCAATGAGAGTTTCCTGTTTGCCGTTGCGTGAAAGAATGTAGCAGGTGCGAACAGCTGGTATTGGCTATAAGCCGAGAGGTTGTTTCCCGTGATTTGCGTTGTGTCGATTTTATGACGCAAAGCTGTCAGCGAATCCAAAAAGGTGATGATGGAAGTCTGGGCTTCTGCCGTGCACCACCCCATCATCAATAAACCACAAACTAATATCTTTTTCATAAACAACTGTTTTTGGTGATTTGCAATAATTTGAGTGCAAAGATACGATTATTTGGCTAAAAAGCAAAAGAAAACCCTTGATTTTTGCTTATGGATGCTCTTTTAATCAACGTTTTGAGAATGAGAACGCGTTGTAGGCACAAATATCTCATAACCAGTAGTACTTGTTTCCACTTTCGAAAACGTCATACTGCCGTTCATAAACGAAGAGACCACTTCCAGCTCTTCATCTGTGATCATAGGATTCGTAACGATGGCCGCGGGAGGACCATCAACAGAGAATCTTTCGTTCAGCAACGTTTGTAGTGTCTGGGGGCCATAGATATGCGGCCAAGCGCAATAGAGATAGGGACGTGTGTCGGTGAGGTATTGCAGCATGGGTGTGGGACTCAGAAACAGCACGCGGTCGCCAGCCTTGAAATGCTTTGCGAAAAGCATCATCAGTTCTTCCGTCTCCTCTTTTTGCAGCATTGATGTGAGCACATTGGCCTTGGGTACGTCGGCAAAGCAAACGTCCTTGTAACGTGGTTGATCCTCGTAGTAAGCAGGGCCCAGCATATGATAGACCTGCATGAGTCCAAACCATATAAACATTGTGATGACTAACCGATTGTACACTTTGCGATACCTGCCCTCAAAAAGGTCGGCGGTTTCCTTTACAGCGATGAAAACGAGGGGGATAGCCGCGAAGAGGGGACTCGCACCGATGGTGTTGAAACTGCCATCGCTGCCTAACGGCAACAGCAACATCAGCAACAACGCCAAGACAGCCAAGAGAGCCAATCTCCGGGAACTATTCCGATTGTTCCACCACACGTAACAGCAAGCAACAATAGCCAAAGCATTATAGGTGTGAAGGGGCCAACGAATAGAAAGGAGTAGCGGGAAGAAAGTCGCTATTGCAAAGCAGACAGGTGAAAGCAGGCGCCTGCGCTTGCTGACTTGTGATTGAGCAAGTCGCTGCATCCGCCAGAGCTGCACAGGAGCAGCAATGATGGCCATCATGAGGAAGGCCACTACGGCATAGGTCTTGACGAACACCCAGAGCATGAGAAAGAGTCCGTGAGAATTGTCTGCCGAAGAAGAAATCATTGCCGCGATGGACAGGCTCTTGAGAAACCACACATCGTGCCCCACCCAGTGCATCATGCTCCAAATGGCAAGCACACCGATGGTGACTCCGATGCAGAACATTGCCAGATAATGCACGCCGCGCCCCGCCTTCCATACTCCTCGCCACAGGCACACCAGCGCCACTCCACACAAGGCGACGTTTGGCAGCCGGACAAAGATGCACAAAGCCATCATCAACCCGGCAGCAAACATATACTTACGCTGGCACCGTTCGTGGGCAAGCATGATGAAGGCTATGACCAGAATTGCCGTGAAAGCACTCAAAGCGTTGTATTCAAACACCTCTACGTTGAAGAGAAGGAAAATCATGAGAGCGCTTGCCACAAGCTGCCACATGTGGAGCAGCCCCCGGTACAGCCGAAAAAGGACAAGCACCACGGTGAAGACCAGCAGACAATCAAACAGCCGGAATCCAAAGATGCCCCACGCACCGAACACCTCGTGCCAGCAGCCGCCAGCCACCACCGTGAGGTAATAAAGAAAGGTATAGCAGACGCTCTGCGGGTCGTGGAACACCTGCTGATAGGCCGACAGCATGAAGCCGTCGTCGAGCAAGTTGAGTCCCTGCAGTCCCTTCAATAGCAACAAGGCAAGCAGCACAAGGCTGACGAGACAAGGGTAGATGTTCTTATGGGTCATCGTCTATGGAATTAAGGAACCACGAATCTCTCCGCTCCTACGAATATACAATACACTGACAATCAGGCATATACACAAAATTCGTGGAATCAGGGAAATTCGTGGTTACAGATGATGGAACGCCCTACGGCGATTCCACACATACATTCAGGAAGGGTTGAACCGTCTATGCGTTCATCTGTTTCCAGGTGAGCACAGGATTCTTGGCAGCCAGCACGTCGTCGACACGTCCGATGGGCGTGTTGTGCGGAGCCGACTTCACCTCTTCTGGATTGCTCTTAGCCTCCTCGGCAATCTTGCGCATCACGGCGATGAAACCGTCGATGGTCTCCTTCGACTCGTTCTCCGTAGGCTCAATCATGAGGCTCTCGTGGAAGAGCAAGGGGAAGTAGATGGTCGGTGCATGATAGCCGTAGTCGAGCAGACGTTTGGCCACATCCATCGTGGTGACACCCGTCGACTTGTCCTTCAGGCCGTCGAACACAAACTCGTGCTTGCACAGTCCGTCGATGGGCAGGCAGTACACATCCTTGAGTTGCTCCTTGATGTAGTTGGCGTTAAGCGTAGCGAGCGGGCCGACCATCTTGATGTTCTCAGCACCGAGCGAAAGGATGTAGCTATAGGCACGCAGCATCACGCCGAAATTGCCGAAGAACGAACCGACCGAACCGAGCGATTTCTCAAAGTCGCCACATTCCACGCGGAGCGCATCCTCGCCGTCGAGCACCACACGCGGTGTAGGCAGGAACTGCTCGAGTCCTTCGCGTACGCCGACAGGACCACTACCGGGACCGCCGCCGCCGTGAGGTGTGGAGAACGTCTTGTGCAGGTTGATGTGCATCACGTCGAATCCCATATCACCGGGACGGCATACGCCGAGCATCGGGTTGAGGTTGGCTCCGTCGTAGTACATCAGTCCGCCGCATTCATGCACGAGCTTCTGGATTTCGGGAATCTGCTTCTCGAAGAGACCCAGCGTGTTGGGGTTGGTCATCATCATTGCACAGACCTCGTCGCTGAGCTTAGTCTTGAGGTCTTCCACATCGACGGTACCGTCGCTAAGCGACTTCACCTCCACCACATCGAGTCCGCAGACAGCAGCCGACGCGGGATTGGTTCCGTGGGCTGAATCGGGGATGAGCACTTTCGTGCGCTTCTCGTCGCCACGGCTGAGGTGGTACGAGCGTATCACCATCAGACCTGTCAGCTCGCCGTGTGCACCGGCGCAGGGGTTCAGCGTGAACTCCTTCAGTCCGGTCAGTGCAGCCAGCATCTGCTGCAGGTTGTAGTACACCTCGAGGGCACCCTGACACGTGTCGGCGGGCTGCAGTGGGTGCAGTCCTGCGAACTCGCGCATAGCGGCAATCTCCTCGTTGATCACGGGGTTGTACTTCATCGTGCAGGAGCCTAGCGGATAGAAACCGTTGTTCACGCCGAAGTTGTTGGCGCTGTGGTTGGTATAATGACGCACGACAGTCATCTCGTCGCATTCTGGCAGCTGCGCCTCGTTCTCGCGCTTGAGCACGTCGGGCATATCGGCCAGCTTATAGTCGCCGAATCGGTTCTCAGGAAGCGAATAGCCTCTGCGTCCCTGACGCGAGAGCTCGAAAATCAAATTTCCATATAACTTGTTATTCATACCTTATGCCTCCTTTACAATGTTAACCAGTTCGTCGATTTCTTCTTTCGTACGCTTCTCCGTGACAGCGAACATGATGGTGTCGTCGGCAACTTTCACGCCGCCGAGGAATCCCTCAGCGAGGAATCGCTCCTGGAGGGCGTCGATGTCGCCGTTGTACTTCACGCAGAACTCATTCAGGAAGGGTTTGTCGTAGGCAAGTGTGAACTTACCCGTTTTGAGCAGCTCGTCGCAGAGATAATGTGCTCCGGCATACGACAACTGTGCGGCCTCTTTGAGTCCTTCCTTGCCCATGAGCGACATGTAGATGGTCACGAAGAGGGCCATCAGGCTCTGGTTTGAGCAGATGTTCGAAGTGGCCTTCTGGCGGCGGATATGCTGTTCGCGGGCCTGCAGGGTGAGCACGAAGGCGCGCTGTCCTCGGTTGTCCTGCGTCAGTCCTACGATACGGCCGGGCATCTTGCGCACCAGCTTCTCCTTGCAGCACATGTAGCCCACGCCGGGACCTCCGAAGGTCATCGGAATACCCAGGCTCTGGCAGTCGCCTACAGCGATGTCGGCTCCCCACTCTGCCGGTGTCTTCAGCACGGCGAGGTCGGCTGCCACGCAGTTCACAATCATCAGCGCCTTCTTCTCGTGGATGGCGTCGGCGAATCCGCTGTAGTCCTCCACGATGCCGTGATAGTTGGGCATCTGTACGACCACACCTGCCACACCTCCTTCATCGAGGCGGCGCTGCATGTCGTCGCGGTCGGTCACGCCGTCCTTCTCTTCAATCAGCTCAATCTCGATGCCCTGGAACTTGGCGTAGGTCTCCACCACGCGCAGCACCTTCGGGTCGACGGTTTTGGAGACAAGCACCTTCGTCACTTTCTTGCCAGCATGGAAAGCCATCATCACGGCCTCGGCGGTGGCTGTGGCGCCGTCGTACATCGAAGCGTTGGAAATGTCCATGCCCGTCATCTCAGCCATCATCGACTGGTACTCGAAGATGTAGTGCAACGTGCCCTGAGAGATTTCGGCCTGATACGGTGTGTAGCTGGTCAGGAACTCCGAGCGCTCGATGATGTTGGGCACCACCGACGGTGTGTAGTGGTCGTAGCAGCCTGCTCCGGCGAAGACCACAAGCTCGTCGTTGAGTTGTCCCAGGCATTCCATCAGCTGGCGCAGTTCCAGTTCGCTCATCTGCTTGGGCAGCTCGTACTGGCCCTTGAAGCGGATGCTCTCGGGAATCTCAGCATAGAGGTCTTCGAGCTTCTTGAGCCCACAAGCGGCCAACATCTGCTGGATTTCCTCCTCGGTATGAGGGAAAAACTTGAAATTGTTCATTGGGATATTACTTGTTGCAGAATTCCTCGTAAGCCTTTGCGTCCATTAGGTTGTCGAGCTCGCTCTTGTCGGAGAGCTCCACCTTGATGATCCAGTTCTCGAAAGCGTCCTTGTTCAGGAGCTCGGGCTCGTCCTCAAGGGCCTCGTTGATTTCCACGACGGTTCCGCTGACGGGCGAGATGAGGTCGCTGGCGGCCTTCACGCTCTCCACAGCACCGAAGTCTTCCTCTGCGGTCACTTCGTCGTCCACCTCGGGCATATCTACATAGACCACGTTGCCCAGTGCGTTCTGTGCATAATCGGTGATACCAATGTAACCGAAGTCACCTTCCACTTTCACAAACTCGTGACTCTCGCTGTAATAGAGTCCTTCAATCACTTTTGCCATAATTGTTGTTGTTTTAATTATTTGTTATTGTTTTCGATAATTACTTCTTATAGTGCTTGTCGTAGAAGCGCTTCTTCACGACCACACCTTTAAAGGTCTTCTTGCGGATCTGGATTTCCAGTTCGGTGCCGAGCTTACCGTGAGCGGCATCGACGAGCGCCATACATACGCTCTTGCCGGTGGAGATGGAGTTGTAGCCGGTGGTCACTTCACCAATCTCCTGACCCTCGAAGAGCACCTTATAGCCGTGACGGGGGATAGCCTTGTCGGCCAGCTCGATGCCCACAACGCGCTGCTTCGGTCCTTCAGCCTTCTGCTGCTGCAGGGCTTCCTTGCCGTTGAACTCTTCCTTGTCGAACTTGCAGAACATCGAGAGTCCAGCCATCACGGGGGTGATGTCGTCGCTCAGCTCGTCGCCGTAGAGGGGCAGACCGACCTCGAAGCGGAGGGTGTCGCGGCAGCCGAGTCCGCAGGGCAGACAGCGTCCGCACTCCATGAGCTTATCCCACGAGCGGATGATATAGTCGGCCGAACCGTAGATTTCGAAGCCGTCCTCACCGGTATAGCCTGTACGGCTGAGCACGATGGTCTCACCGTCCACTTCCACGCGGCGTGCGTTGTAGAAGGCGATGTCCTTGCACACCTCCAGTCCCAGCACCTCGGCCACGACAGCCTCGGCCTCGGGTCCCTGCACAGCCAGCTGGGCATAGTAGTCCGACTCGTTCTTGAGGTCGATGTCGAAGCCCTCGGCGTTCTTCTGCATCCACGCCCAGTCCTTGTCGATGTTGGCGGCGTTGATGACGAGGAAGAAGTCGTTCTCGCCCATCTTGTAGACCAGCAGGTCGTCGACGGTGCCACCGTTCTCGTAGCACATCATGCCATAGAACACCTGTCCGTCGGGAGCTCCGGCGACGTCGTTGGTGAAGATGTGCTGCACGTAGCGCTCAGCATCCTTACCCTTGACGGTCACCTCACCCATGTGAGAGACGTCGAACACACCGCAGTGCTGGCGCACGGCATTGTGCTCTTCCTTGATGTCGCTGTACTGGATAGGCATATCGAAGCCTGCAAACGGGGAAATGAGGGCTCCCAGAGCCACATGTTTGTCGTAGAGACAAGTTCTTTTGTTTTCCATTCTTACTTATTATTAATGACAAATTAGATTATTTGCTGCAAAAGTAAGCATAATTTCCGAACCCTGCAACATTCCCACTTCTTTTTATTCATTATTAACTACCGAGGGGACTTTAGTGACCGCATAGGACCATCTATCATAGCAAGAAATTCTTGACGAAGAATCTTGACAAATTTTGGTCTGACTTTTTTCGCATTCTACGCAAAGGAAAGCCCGTCTGTGAGGGCATTACCCACAAGTCGGAATGGTTCGGATTATCCCCGAGGGTGTCATTTATGGTCTCTATGGCGGTCAGAGATAGTCTGAGAGGGTGCCAGACATTATCACCGAGCGTGTGATTTGACGCAGATGAGCCTGTGATTTGCCGCAAATTGCACGGTTGTTTGCGGCAAATGACAAAGTGATCTGCCGCAAACGAGTATGCCTCAGAAGGCAAAAACTATCCTGATTCGCATAAACAGCTTGTTGTCAGCGAGTTAAGAAAATCGCTCATTTTGCCCGTTTTTCCGACCGAGCGACAATCTGTTTTCAAATTTGCGAGTATTGACCCACTTAAATTCGAAGTTTTCTTGACAAAACAGATGAGGAGTCAATCCTCTATCTTGATTGTTGTACCATCCGACAGACAGGCTATGCGGATGCCCCGCGAGCCCTTGCCTTGCAGCCTCCGCCCTTGGATATCGTAGAATGAAACGACGTTGGGATTCATGAATGTCTCGCTGATGCCGATGTTCACATCGTCGCTTAACGGAATACTGAACTTCGAGAGGTCGTATGGCTGCATGGGCTTGTCGCCCTCATACAGCCTACATTCGTAGACCTTGCCTATTTTCATTCCACTGTCAGAGGCATCGCAATGGAAGTCGAAGGTAGACTTTCCTGGGGGCAGGTTCACCTGTTGCCTGCCCACTTCTACATTCAGGCCAGACATATAGTCATCTGAACGAAGCACGATGTCGCCTTGGTAGGTGGTGCCATAGTTCATCACGTTTATCGTGAGGCACAGGTCGTTGCGGTGGAACTTCATGTCTTCGCTTCCTGCTATTGGAGTGTTTTCCAAAGCCAAGACGGGTGCCGTCGGGGTACCCTCAACGCTGACATTCTTGAGAGAAGCAAGTGTTACGTAGGACTCTACGTCGATAAGGTCCAGGATGTAGTTGTCGGCGGCAGGCAGTTGCACGTTGGCATCCCAGTCGATGGTGGTTGTGGTTCCAGCTGGCAATTCTGCAAATCCTACGAACGGCGAGGTATACTGCAGCTGGGTATCGGGATTCTTCAACCTGAAGAGAAGATCGCTCATGTGGGTGTCGCCCTCATTCTTGATTTCCAGGCTCACCTTAGAGTGACCGCCGGACTGAATGACGCCGCCCACAATGCCAGCAAGCGATAACCGTACTTGATGCGTACCGTCGACCCATGCCTTGCCTTCTTCCACATGAATGCGGTATTCACTGATGCCATCAGGAGCGATGCGGACGGTGTCGGCGACGGCATCATCCTCGACGACATAGCAGAGCTTTGCCCGATAGTCGCCGTCGCTCAGGTCCGCAGGAAGCGGCAACTGGCTGAAAATATAATCGATTGCCCCCTTGTGTCTCTCCGGCGCTTTGGGTATCGACTCAGCCACCGTTTCGCCCGTTTGTGGGTCGATGAAGGCGAAATAGAACTTATAGGGCTTCCCCGCCAATGTAAAGTCGTTGAACACGATAGCCAACTCAATCGTACTGCCCAGGGAGGCCTCCACATGATTCTGCTCAGGCAACGACCAGCCGCAAAGCTCGTAGTGTGTCTTGGAGTCTTCTCGCGGCGGCTGAATGCCTATGATCATGTCCGATCTATGCTTAAAGCCCTCGCCCTCTTGCATTCCGTCTTCCACCAATGTCGGAGGATCAAGAGCCGAAAGCAGGTAGTAGCCGTTGTCGTCGCCATCCCATCCCCAGTTTATGTGATAGTAACCTTTTCCGTCGGAACCATCGCAAACAAAAGAATGTCCGCTTTCGGGATAGTAGGTGAAGCCACCGTAGATGACTGGGCGACCGGCTGTCAGTTCGTCGGAAAGCAACTGTTGCCATTCACTGTCGGTATAGAATTTTCGACTCCTGTACGAGATGCCCTTGTCATAGTTGAAATAGTTTGCCAAAGCGGGTGCCACATCCGTTTGCTGGGCACCACTTGCTTCCCCATAGTCCATGTCGACACTGATACCTGCGTGAAGCAGCAAGGTGGCCACGGCATTGATGCTCCGCGGGTCGCTCTGAGCGTCTAATCGCGGCCTCATCCAATCCCACTCGTATGTGGTGGACGCGAAGGCGGCATACAAATCGGTATACTTGATGGTGTGTTCGCCCAAGCCGTGGATGGGCCATCGGTGATAGTACATCACCTGCCCCATAGACACGGCCACACAGCCTACCGCACTGCGCTCACCTGTGAAGCTAAACCTGCCGACAGGTGAGAGAATGTTGTATGGGGCGCCCTGCCCCCATTCGATGTTGCCTAACAGTGGAGCCACGGCCTGCCCAGTGATGGCCGGAGAGGAAGTCTGCGGCAGAGGCTGCTGCCCTATCTCACGCAACAATTGCCGCAAAGTGGGCGACAACGTGGAGTCGCTCAAGCATCCTTTCTCGGAATAGCCGGCCACAACGGGCGTGCCGCCATTGGGAACGACGAGAACAAAACCTTCGTTGCTTCCGTAATTATAGGCATACCAGGAGGGTTGGCCGTCAGAAGACAGCACTTTGCTTTCCATCTTTGAAGTGACGGAAGGCAATGATTCGTGCAAATGGATGTCTTGGAAAAACTTGTCGGCAACAGATCTCATGGCCGACTGCTGAAAGCCGCCGTCGTTTTGTGCTGAAGCAAGGCAGCTCACCATCATGGCAAGAATGAAATGTAGCGTTTTGTTCATATTATTCATGGTTTGTAGAATTATTGAATATTACGACTGCAAAGTTAGCTAAAACATCGCAGAATGGACCATGAATTAAACCTCTTTAACCTAATAAAAGACTGTTTAGCTGTTGCTTCGTTAGGTTGCGGACGATGAGGGGCAGGTCGTCGGAGATAGCCTGCAGGAGGGCATCCGTCTGGAGAGTGGTTCCGCGGAGAGCGTGTAGCACGCGGTCGAGGTCGCCCAGGAGGAAGAAGTCGCCCAGAAGGTTGATGTCGCGGATCACGTTGTTGCGCACCTCCATTCGCAGTTCAAGGTCGCCCACACCCTCTATGCGCCGACGACGGACCACGGAGTAGCGCGGGTTGCTGCCGAAGATGAACGAAGGGGCGAGATACTCCTGCTCAATGGCTTCGATCTGAGCAATGTCTAAGTGGGTAAGGAGAGCCTGTTCGTCGCAAAGATTCTCTTTTACAAATTGCTTAAATGCGTTGATGTCGAGCGAGATATAATCTTTAAGCAAAGCGATGCGCTGACGAACGCTCTGCACACCTTTGCTCACCAGTTTGTCGTCGCTGGGAGTGATGCTGCCCACCATGTGCTGCATGTGGGTGTCGTAGAGCATGGTGCCGTGAACGATGCTGCGGCCAGGCAGGTGGTAGAAGGCGTTGCCGCTCACCTTCCTGCCGTCCACGAGAATGTCGTTGCGCCCAGAGCTGGTGGCCGCCACACCGAGTTTGCGCAACACGTGCACCACCATATTGATGTAGCGGTTGTAGGTGAAGTTGACGTTGTCTTCGCTGGTAATGTACGAGAACATGACGTTGCTCATGTCGGCGTAGACACACCCTCCCCCACTCTTTCGGCGGTACATCTGGATGCCGTACTGGCGGCAATACGGGATGTTTACTTCGGCTTCGACCACTTGGTTGCGGCCAAAGATGACGCTGGGCTCCACTTGCCACATGAAGAAAGCGTCGGGCCACTGCTTTTCGCGGGCCACATATTCTTCCATTGCAAGGTAGAAACTCAGTCGGCGGTGATGCTCTTCAGGTAGGGAGATGTATAGCATTTTACGGATGAAATGAGCGGTGAGAAACGAGAGTGAGCGGTATCAATCGTCGACCACGTGGAGCACATCGCCATCGACGCGGAAATGGATGTCATGGCCAGCGAAGGCCATCCCGTAGACTTTGTCGGGGTTGTCGTGATACTGCGGCCGCGGGTCTTGCTCGAGGGTGTGGACGAGCGACTGCAGCAGCTCGGGCTTGAAACGGCGGGCCACGCGGTCGGGCACCTCTACGCGGAGTTTGCGCCAGGCGTTGTCGTCCACGAAGCCGCTCTTGGCTTCTGCGTGGCTGTCGGTGTAAGGGATGTAGGGCTTGATGTCGTAGATGGGTGTGCCGTCCATCAGGTCGCCGCCCAGCACGTGCAGCACAGGCCCCTGGGGTGTGTCCCACTCCACGCTTTTCAGGCGAACGGAGGAGAGTCCGAGGCCGTTTGGCCTGAAGGGCGAGCGTGTGGCAAATACGCCCATGCGGGTGTTGCCACCCAGGCGGGGCGGGCGCACGGTGAGGCGGTCGGTATCCTGCCGGTTGGCGGAGAACTCCCAGATGATCCACAGAAAGTCAAAGGCCTCAATACCTCGCAGGGCTACAGGCTCGCGATATGGTGGCTCGAAGACAATGGTGCCTTCAAGCTCTTCCACGAGTCCGCTCTGCCGCGGAATGCCGAATTTGGTGGGAAAGGGGGAATGAAAGACAGCGATGGGTCGGATGTTCATTTGCCGGATTTCTGCTTTTTTCGCTCTGACATGCGCTTGAACGACTGGCGGTGGAACTTCTCCTCGGCCTTAATGACGTCGTAGAGTTTCGAGGCCGTGAGGATGCGCAGGAACTTCTGGTGATACTGCTGCTGCAGCTCTTTGGCCTGTATGTCGACTTCGTCTTTCAGTAGGATAGCTTCACGGCAGCCTTGCTCGTCGGCGGGCTTGATATGGCGGTATTTGCGCAGCTGATGGAACACGCTGTGCTGCTTTTTCATCATCTCACGATAGACGGGGAAAAACTTCGCGGCTTCTGTCGGTGTGAGGCAGGCTTCGCTGGTGATGAACTGCTCGAGGTCAGCCTGATAGCGCTCAGGGTCGAACTTCGGCTGTCCGTCTTTTTGCTGGGCGAAGGCGGTGAGGGCTGTGCCCAGGAGGGCGATGATGAGGAGCTTACGCATGGGTCAATAGTCGGCTAAATAGGAATAAATGTCTTGATTGTCGAGCATCACATAGTCGGCCATCTGCTCGATGTTCTCATCGGCAGCGGCGGCTGCGGGCGTCTTGATGGATGTAGACACGAAATGGCTGGCGGCTATATTGTCGCGAGGCTGCAAGAACCACACGGCAGCTCCTGCCACAACGCCCACGATGCTGGCGGCCACCGCATAGCGGCGCACCATTCCCCAGACCACTGCCCGACGATGCTGCCGGTGGAGGTCCTCTTCGGCGGTGGGCAGCTCGAGGGGTTCAATCGCAGGCAACTGACTCATCATCTTCGGGGCGAAAGCCTCGAAATAGCCGTCAGGCACGGTGAACGGGCGCTGACTGCCAAATCGCTGTCTAAGAGTGTTTTCTTCGGTCATGAACTTCTCATTTTCTTATGTGACGATTGCAATGAGGAATGGTTTAACCGCACTTTACTTTTTTTTAGGGATGATATATGATACTTTTTTTCAGGTATGATATGTGATTTCGACCTCATTTCTATCGCAAATGCTGCCTATGGCTCGTGGGCTTGCACGTAGGCGGTGATTTTCTTCACGGCGATGTGGTAGGATGCCTTGAGGGCTCCTTCGGTGACTCCAAGTATCTGGCAGATCTCGCTGTATTTCATCTCTTCGAAATACTTCATGGTGAACACCGTGCGCTGCACGTCGGGCAGGGTGGCAACGGCCTCCTGGAGAAGAGCCTGCGTCTGGTCGCCGTCGAAATATTCGTCGGCCAAGAGGCGCGTCGAGAGCGATATGTCGGCATCCATCGCTTTCATGCGCTTCTCGCGGCGAACAAAGTCGAGCGACTCGTTGATGGCGATGCGGTAGAGCCAGGTGGAGAGCTTGGCTTCCTGACGGAACTCGGCGAGGCTGCGCCAGGCTTTCAGGAAAGTGTTTTGCAGCACATCATTGGCATTGTCGTGGTCGAGCACGATGCGACGAATCTTCCAGTAGAGCGGCTCGCTATACTGGCGCACCACCTGCTCGAAAGCCTGCCGCGCCTGTTTGGGGTCGGCCAGCTGGGCAATGATTTGTTTCTCGTCGGGAAGACTCATGCGCGCTTTATATATAAGGTGTGAGATGCTTGATGATGGCTTTGTCGTAGCCATAGACATCGCGGTATTCCTGCAGTTGCCCGTATTGGTCGGGATAGAGGGTGAAATAGGTGATGAAAAGGGGCACTTCTGGCTCCACGCTGACCTGACGTATCAGGCGGTCGCGGTTGATATGCTCGGCAGGCTTGCCCTCTTCATGCTGGCTGTGGTTGATGTCGGCCTCCATCGAGTAGCGTATGCGGTCGATGAGATCATCGTCCTTGTCGTTGAGCAGAAAGATGGCGAAGTCCAGCGGCTGCTGTATTCTGACGCACCCGTGACTGACGGCGCGGCTGTCGCGCTCGAAGAATCCGGGCGAATTGGTGTGGTGGAGGAAGACGGAAAAATTGTTCTCAAAGCGGAAGATGATTCTGCCCAGCGAGTTGCCCGGCCCTCCTTCCTGCACAATGTGCTGCTCTCCACTCATGATTTTCGCATACGACGCCTGCGAGGCATCGAGCCGCCCGCGCTTGCGGTCGGAGATGAACATGTGGTTGCGGTGCAGATAGCCTGTGCTGTAGACGATGCCTTTGGCGATGCTCTTGGGCACAATCCACTGAGGATTGACGTCCATCCGCATGATTTTGCTGGTGAGCAGGGGGGTCTTCGTCTTCACCGCTCCGCAGCCCACACGCATCGTCAGCGTGCTGTCGCCGTCGGTGGCGTAGAGGCGGAAGGCGGGGATGTTCACCACCACACGCTTCTTGTATTGCTCGGGATGCTCCTTTAGCCGCCAGCGGCAACGCTCCAGGTTGCAAAGCGTGGTGAGCCGCTGCTCTCTGGTGAGTGTCGGGTCGTCAAGGCGGTCGCACAATCTGTGGTAGAGCTCGCCCATAGGCTGCACCTCGCGGAGGAAGGGTGCCACGCTGTCGTTGCTGATCTTACCCAGCGCCTGCTGGAAGAAGTCTTCGCCCGGACGGGAGAAGGGAACGTCGAACACGCGATGATAGACCACATGCAGCGAGTCGGAGTCTTTCACACACAGGCGGTTGAGGACGTTTGCGGGATTCAGGAAACCGTAGTGCTGCACCGTGCAGTAACGCACGAAAGCCCGCGTCAGGTTGTATTCCAGGCGGGCAGCCACGTGGTTGATATCGTTGTCGGCAGAATCAAGGTCGAGGGTACGCAGCCGCTTGATGTCGTTCTCCAACTCGTTTCTGCGGAACATTCTGGGCGAAAGTCCTGAATGCTCCACCTCAGCGAGGCACGCGATGAGCGAGTCGGCGCGGCTGTCGACTCCCAGATAACTGACCCAAAGCATGGGGTGATGGTTGCCGTAATACGACTTCACGTAGTTGTCGAGCGCCAGTTTCCCTTTGTCGGCCCTCACCAGTTCGTCAAGCAGCTCCGTCACACGCATAGGGCGCACGACGTATGCCGACGTCTTCATGCCTGAAAACGCATCCATCGTCAGGTTTCGGTTTGGGTTCATCTGTTCGTCTTGGCAAGAACACAAGAGGCTTGCCAAGACAAACACAAAGAGGAATTTTCTAAACAAGGCTATAGGCGGTGACTACTTGATGGAGATTTTCCTGACGGTCTTGCCCACCTTTACGATGTAGCAACCCTTCGGAAGGTTCAGGTCGAGGCGTTTGTCGGCCGTGTCGATCTTGAAACTCTTGATCAGCACGCCTGCTACGTTGTACACATGAAGCGTCTGCCCGGTTGCTCCGCTCACGCGCAACGTTCCGTCCTCCTCCAGCACCACCGTGACAGCCTGCAGCTCCTGGTCGATGATTTCCACAGCAGGAACGGCCATCGCTACGGCAGGCATACCCAACATGAGTGCCAAAGCCATTGTTATTTTCACAACACTTCTGTTCATAAAGCTATATATAGTTTGTGCAAAGATACAACAAAAACGCGCTCATTCCAAATATTTTTAGACTTTTTATCGTTTCAACCCGATTTTTTCTTAATAATTTGTCTTTTTCCTACGGAAAAGGGCTGAACTGACACTTGTTCAGAGGGTGAAGACATCGTTTTCGTGGGTCAGGAACGACTGGGGGAAAATGCGACGGGCTTCGTCGAGGAGGGGCTGCTCGTTGTCGTAGCGTGAACTATAGTGCCCTAAGAGCAGGCGTCGCACACCTGCATCGCGGGCCGTTGTGGCTGCCTGCGCAGCCGTGCTATGGAAGTATTTCGCGGCTTTCTCGCCCATCGGCTCGTCGTAGGTGGCCTCATGATAGAGCAGGTCGACCCCCTTCACCACTTCGGCCAGACGGGGCATGTAGCGCGTGTCGGAGCAATAAGCATAGGCGCGAGGGGCATCGGCGGGTGTCACCAGCTCGCTGTTTGGAATGACGATGCCGTCGGCGCGTGTCCAGTCGGCCCCGTTCTTGATGTTGTTGATCTGGCTTACGGGGATTTCCAGGTAGTCTATCATCTCGCGTCGGATGTGCGGCAGCGTGGGCTTCTCGCGGAAGAGGAAGCCGCAGCAGGGCACACGGTGGTCGAGCGGAATAGTCTGGATGGTGAGACTGCGGTCTTCGTAGACGACCTTCGCGCGAGTCGTATCCAACGCGTGGAACACCACTTCGTACTCAATGTTGTCGCAGAACATCTTCTTTTGCAACAGCAACAGCGGCTCCAGCTCAGCGGGAGCATAGACGTGAAGGGGTGTGGTGCGGCCCAACAGCCCGAAGGTGCTCATCATGCCGATGAGCCCCAAACAGTGGTCGCCATGAAGGTGGGAGATGAGCACAGCTTGTATCTTCGAGAAGTGCATGTGGGCCTTGCGCAACTGCAGCTGCGTGCCCTCACCGCAGTCTACCATAAACTGTTTGCCGCGCAGACTCACCACCTGCGATGTAGGGTTGTGGCGCAGCGTGGGCATCGCGCTCCCACAACCGAGTATGTACACCAAGAATGGTTGCATCACCTCA
>Ga0310695_10007006_pt1 | contig 18231 bp, 1 predicted proteins | sample RumenRJG_04DNA_FD_203882 | JGI IMG/M metagenome (GOLD analysis project Ga0310695, IMG submission 203882) | Bovine rumen microbial communities from Lethbridge, Alberta, Canada - RJG_04 (v2) (version 2) | ecosystem: Host-associated > Mammals > Digestive system > Stomach > Rumen | place: Canada...
CACGTATCAGGATATCGTCACCGTCGATATTTGCAAGGTAGTCATCCTTCAGATAGGATTGCGACTCCATACTGCCTACGGTCAACAGGGAAGCGCTCTTCGCACTCTCGGTATTGGCCTCAGCCTTGGATTTCAGCGTCATATCCTTCTTGAGCGGTATGTCTATTGTTACTTTTTTGTTATCTTTTGTATACGTGTACTTATAAGTGATCTCGGGATTCAGCATCTTCAGATGGTATAACGAATTCAGAGTAGACTCGTCATTTTCCATCATGGCTGCTCTCATTTCCACGGTATGCCGGGCAACGATCCCGTTTGCGGTTTCATTATCTCCCTTACCGAGCGAATCCGTCACTGCAAGCTCAACCGTATTCTTCAGCGATTCTCTTGCGATCGCTTTATTGACATCCGCACTGCCAAGGGATACTTTCTTTTTACTCTTTCCCGGTGTGCTGCCGCCCACATTTGCTATAGCCTCACTTCTTTCTACATCGGAAAGAATACGGACATCCTGGTCGGTTTCAATCCTGCCTGCTCCTTTGATCTTCAGTCCGGCGTACAGCTGCGTTGCATTCATGGCCGTTGCACGGTTGGCTGTCAGAGCGACAACATTGACGGCTTTACCCGGTGTTTTGACTTCAGCTCCCGCATGGGTATTCCCCACGGTACGTACAGTAAAGTAGCTTGTCGCCTTGATGCCGTTGCCAAGGAGCCTCTGTCCTTCCAGATTCACCAAAGTCTCGGCTTTCCCAAGGGTCTTGGCGCTGGCCACATTGGCTGCCAGGTTTGCAATCCAGCCTCCGGCAGAAGGTGTCACGATGGAATCGGCAGAAGAAGTATAATAGGTCTTCATGATTCCATGGCCGTAGATTCTAAGAAGATTCTTATTATCGGACAGGACCTCATCCTTCTTCTCGAGAATGGTACTTGCTTCGTCTCTGGCGTATGCCAGGCCTACAATGCCGGACGCTCCGATGAAGCTGAACCCGGCGTTTGTCACTTCGGTCTTCACCGCATTCTTTACGGTGTTGTACATATCCATATCGCCGCGGATATAGGAAGTCTTCTTCCCGTTGTTCGCGAGCTTCAGGGTGGACTTAGTATCTCCGTACGCAGCCGCCAGGGAAGCCTGTGTACTGATCAGCGAACCGCCGCCTGTCGTGATCTTGGCAAGGGTATCCGCTGTGAGATTCGATCTCAGATCCAGCTGACCAAAGTCAAATTCTGCCAGATCAATCGTCACGTTGTTTTCGGCCTTATTCATAGAGACCACAACGGAAGCCGCCGCCGATACAGCACCAATGTTCAACCCGGTCATATCAGCTGTGGTGTTTGCCGTTCCGTTTCCGTTCAGCGTAAGCTTTCCCGTTACCGTAAGCTTCTTCGACCCATCAATCAATGCTGTGTTCTTGGTCCGGTTCCAGGCTATGGCTGTATTCAGCCCCACGTTCAAAGCACCAATAGCTCCCGTTACCGTACTCGCCTGTGCATCGGTAACCTGCTTACCGGCTCCGGTCTTTATGACCAAAGAGTCAAATACTGCCGTTACATTTGACGTATCCAGATGAGCGGTGTTTTTGGAGTTGAGGTCTACGTAGTTTACGCTGATACCTGCATTCAGGCCTCCAACGCTGGCGCTTGTCAGTACGGACTTCGCATTCGCGCTTACATCCGAGCGGATCACCATATTTTTGATGTTCTGCTTCGAAGTCAGGTTTGCAACCTTGGCCTCTGCGTCCGTTTCGTTAAACACCAGCAGGGCATTTCCGTTCACCGTCGCACCACCGGCGGTAAGGGTAAAGACATCCGTTGTTGCAGAGCTTGTCACGTCATTCTGTACGGTAATGTTGGCTTTCGGTACCGCAAGCGTTACCACCCCGGAACCTTCCACACCGATCGAGGTACGCACGGTCGGCTTAACCATTGAAACCGCACCGCTCAGACCGACTGCTACACCGCCTGCGGAAAGACCAAGGATGCGTGCATTTGCCGTATTCCCGGATGTACTCTTAACGAGGACTTCCCCTTCCCTTGCCTGTTTGACAGTCGCCCCTCTTTCGATATAGGTATTCTGCTTCTGCCTGTTCATGGCAATTGCCAGGCCGGCGTTTGCGCCGACAAGTCCGCCCGAAAGAGCAGCCGCCATGGCGTTTACGTTGAAGGTAGAATTGGTATTGACGGTTATGAAAGATTTTGGAGGTGCGTTGTCCTCAAATGTCTGATCCGTTGATGTCGCAATGTCTGCGCCACTGGCAATCTTCGCCGTGAGGTCGCCCTGAGCCTGTGCTACCGCAACAGATGCAGCAACTCCGACTGTACCCGCGCCTACGCCCAGCGTAGCAGCCAGAACGTTGTCGTATGTGCTGTTTGCCTGTACATCTACACTCCGTGCCTTAGTGACTGTGCCGCCCAGAGAAGCTTCCGTGTCATTATCCGTCCGGACAACCGATACGGCCACTCCGACTCCTGCTGTACCGCCAACGCCGGCTGCCAGTCCAATCGAACGGATCGACCGGGTCGTGAAATCTACACCCGCATTGCCGCCTGAACTGCCTTCCAACGCTTCCCGTTCAGCTTTGGCTGACTCGATTTTGGCGAGAATACCATCCAGTACGTCCTGTGCTGCATCGATATCTTCCTGGACTTTAGCAATCTTCTCGTCATACTCATCCATCTCGTCAACATAGTCTTCGATCTTTTTCTGGGATGCCTCCACCTGATCTTTGAGGTCCTCAGCAATATCCTTCTTTTTGTCGTATTCCTTCTTAAGCTCTTTCTTGCGATCTTTGTCTGTTTCTGCTTCCCAAGCCTTCTTTGCTTTGTCTTCTTCGTCGTCCGCAGTATCCTTTTTCTCAAGAAGAGCTTCTTTGTTTTTCTCCTCCTTTATTCTGGCCTGATTAACTTCTTCTTTTGCAGTTTCCAGTTCCAGTTTCTTTCCTTCGTGTACTGATACTTCATCCTGTGCCGGCTGTACCTTCGGCGTTTCTTCTTCCTCAATTTTCTTAAGCTCTTTTATCCGTTCCGCATTCTTTTCAGCCAGCTTGGCATCTTCCTTCTTCGCATAGGATCCGGAAACGGCTGCCGCACGCTCCTTCTCATCAGCATTCGCGTCAGATTTAACCTTTGTGGACTTAGACTCAGCCTTTACGGTAAGGACACCGCCATCCACGGTCAGCTTTCCTTCCGATTCAGCCTTCACATTACTACGAAGAACAGCAACCGATGCGCCGACACCGACACCCGCCACACCGCCGACGGATGCTGCACCACCGATCAGGTCTGCCTTGGTATCCTGGGTCGCTACAACACCGATATCATGGGCTAAGATGGTAGACGTTTTTTCGATTGAAGCCTTCACATGGTCCGCTCCGGACGCTGTATAGGTCAACGTTTTCGTCTTTTCCTTTCCATCTGTATCGATATACGTGTAGCTTGTACCGACGTCCTTGGCTTTTTCAACGTCTTCGGATTCTTCGAGGCTGCCTTTCTCACCACGAAGCTCTTCTTTACCGGAGTAATCCCCTGTGTCGCTTACGCCGGAATCCTTCATGCCGCTCGCAGCATCGAAGCCGTATTCGTTGCCTTTCTTCTTTTCGCCCACGCTCTGTTTGCTGTCGTTATATCCGTTACCGGCCAGCTCCTGGGCAAGGCTTGTCAGGCTGTCTTCATGGTCCTTGACCTCCGCATCATCATCTTCTTCTCTTCCTGCGTTCAGACCGTCCGTCTTGGCGCCCTGCTTCTTTGCATTTTCCAGGAAGCTGCTCATGTCGAAGGTAGTCTGTTTCTCTTTTTCTGATTTACTGTTCCCGCTGGACAGCATATCCGCTGCATCCTGGGTCATCTTGTCCCCGGTCACCAGTACCATCAGAGTAACACCTACCGAACCGGTTCCTGCCAGACCTCCGGAAGCGCCCACGTTTACCACATCCAGATTGGAGTTTGCTTTCACACGGGCAGCTGCCTTTGTCAAGGCATTTCCCTTCATGATGGCGTCCGTTGAAGTTTTCAGGATGGATACAACTCCATTCACGGCAACTGCTGCTGTCCCGGCAGCGGCAACCGCGGCCGACACGGCGTTCAGTTTGTAGTTGTTGTTTGCCTGAACATCCAGATCGGAATTATTCAGATTGAAGAGAACATCTTTATCCACTTCGGCCTTAATGACATCCTTATCCTTCTTGGAGAGCATAAGGTTTACGACACCTGATACGCCTGCTTCGCCGCCGCCGGCTGCACCGATCGTATAGATTCCGATATCCCTTGTGGATGTTGCTTCTACATTCGCGTTCTGTTTCGTTTTGGCGTTCAGATCTATTCTGGAGCCGGAAAGCACCTTGGCCATCACGTCTCCCTCATAGTAGGTAACCGCCGCTACCGGCGTCACACCGACATTGCCGCCGATGCCCAAAGCCACTGCCGCGTTCCGGAGAGTCGCATTATTGTTTGCCACCAGATTGAAGCTTCCGTTGTGGGAAGTGACTTCTCCGTCGAGGGTCGCATGCACGGTACTTCTCATGACCTGAATGGATGCGCCTACATCCACGGCCACGTTCTTCGCAAGGCCGACACTTACGGCAACCAGGGTCGATTTATCGATATTATTCGCCCTGATATCCACACCCTTTTCGGCACGGATCTTTCCGCCTTTGGCTTTGACGGTCTTTCCGGAAATCTGTGTCACGACCGAAGCGCCAATGCCTGCAGAATCGCTGATATTAACGCCGCCAGCCAACAGTGTCTGTCTCGTGTCATCCTTGGCCTGAACGTAAACTCTGGCCTCTGCAGCTTCTCCGGTAGCCTTTCCGCCGTTATCCGCATTCAGTGTTGCTTTGGAAGCATCCGATATAACGGTATTGTTGTTGATCAGCAGCGTAACGGTACCAGCCACGGCCGGACCCTCTGCCGCTACCACACCGGCGTTGCCCAGGAAGATGGTTTCTTTTGCAGTTGCGCCCACATAAACGCCGCCGGCAATACTTACGCCGAGCGCCGGGCTGCCCTTGGTGAGTCTGTAACCGGAAATATGTGAGGTTCCGGCATCCGTCTGCACCTTGTTGCTCTTCTTCAGGACGCCGAGGGTTACACCTACAGCCGCCGAGCTCTTCGACAGACCAATAGAGCCTGCCACTTCCACTTCCAGGTCATTATAGTTAGACTCGATGATGGCATCATTGTTTGCCTTGATTCTCAGGCCATCGCTGATCTTCGTTCCAATGTCGCTGTTTCCGACCATCAGCTGCATATTGCCTGCCACAGCCGCGCTGTCCTTAGAGCCAGCAAAAGCCAGGCCTGCGGATACGGTCAGGTCCTTCGCATTGGACTGGATAGCCACATTCTGCTTGGCCTCGATATCGTTGTCTGCAGACAGCGATTTATTTCCGGCCAGGGTCACTTTCGCCTCCCTGTTATAGAAATTCAGGCCTACCGCAGCACCGACAGCCACTTTTTCCGCTCCCGCTGCCGAAAGGAGAACATTGACCATTCTGGTATCCGAATCCGCAAGCACGTTTACACTGCCGCCGTTGGATTTGAGCTTCATGCCTTCAGCGATATCCACATTGGACTTTGAACGTGCGATCAGGGCGCTGATCACGCCGGCCGCACCCACACCTTCTGCACTTGCAGAAGCGGAAGCCGCAGCGGAAATCAGGTTGTCTGCGAGTTTGGACTGGATGGTCATGTTGTTTTCTGTATACAGGTTACTTCTCTTACCGATCTTTGTAAGGGCTTCTGCCTTGTCGGACACCACATTCACGGTTCCGCCGGCGGCTGTCTTTCCCTTGTTTCCTGCAGCGCTCAGAGAGAGCAGAAGCAGATCTCCGTCGACCTCAGAGCTTATTTCCATTTTCCCTATAGTCTTAATGGTAACGTCATCCTTCAGGGTGCTTTCCGCAATATTCTTCTGGCTGATCACGTTCAGTGCGCCGCCGAGTGCAAGAGAGGAATCACTGTCAGTTGCCACAGCTGCAGCCACAGTGAAGAGCTGAATATCGCCATCCGCTTTCGCATTCTGGCGGAACGCTCCCTGTGTGGAGATCTCAGTATGGCTGCCTGTCGTGGCTTTTACGTCGTCCTTGTCTGCCATAATGGCAACGGTTACACCAGCCCCCACTTTCGCGGGTGCCACAGACAATGCGCCTGCGATCACTCTTGCGTTGGAGTCGCTCGTGGCTGTCACGTTCATGTCGGCGTTCAGGATCTGGCTGTCAGCACTCTGTTTGATCAGATTGACCTTCACGTGATCGCCGATCGTACTGCTGACTTTGTTGGTGATATCTGTCACAGCAATGGAACCGGCACCGGAAAGTGTGCTGCCGCCTTCTTTGCCGTCTCCCATCACAGAACCGGAAATCGCTTCTGCATAGTAGTTGGTGGACGCCAGGAAGTTGAGAAGCTCAAGGCTTCCGACCAGTTTTTCACTGTTCAGGTCTACCTTTACGGTATAGTTCTTGTCATCCGCGCCCTTCTTCAGGTCGATGATGCCGGTGTTTACGCTTTCACGCTCTGCATCCGAGAGTTTTGAGGAATCAGTGACCAGAGCTTTCGCAAGAGGCTGTACACTGAAATCTCTCATTGTAACCGCTTTCTTTTCTGCGTTCACATCAAAGCGCTTTGCTTCTACCTCGGTGTAATCACCGACATTTGCACTCACCGTGTTCCTGCTGCGAAGTCCGACTGCAGACAGGCCCATACCTACGGCGGATCCCTTGGAATAGCTGATTCCGCCTGCGCGGGCTGCGAGCTTGGTCTTGTCCGTAGCATTTATGGTAACCTTCTGGGCATCCAGCTTCTGCCTGTTGCCGTCATCCGTGCCGCCCTTCACATTTACCGTGCTCTTCGCGTTGCTTGCCGCCACAGCGACCGCGCCTGCGACAGAGAGTTTGGAATCCGCTCCGGAGACTGCACCGGCAATGGCCTGTGCGGCAAGCTTGGTGCGGAATTCTCCGTCCATGTTCTGGGTCAGTTCGGATGCCAGGGTGATGTCCCCGCCGGCTCCATAGTTGTTTGCCTTCAGGTTTCCGCCCACTTCCACTTCTGCTGTGTTCTCATTGACGCTGACCGCCACAGCTGCTGCGACGGAGTTTGCCTTCTTCGCGAGAGACATGGCTGCGCCGGTACCCAGCGTGTTGAAGTTTCCGGAATTTTCTGCAGTGATCTTGATATTGTCACCGGCTACTACATCTCCATTCACCGTGCTCTTTGCACTGTGGGAGGCGACGGTCACGCCGATGGCTGCTGCAACCTGGACCTTCTTGTTTTCTTTTTTGCTGTTCTTTGTGTTTTCGTTGCCGGTAATACTCTTTGTCGGACCATCGGCAGGTGTCTCATCACCTACGTTCTGTTCAGCGGGATCTGGTGTATGAGCTTCATTATAGGTATTGGAAGCTACTGTCTCCGCTTCGTCCTGAGCATTTTCACCTTCGGAGGTATCCGGGGTGGAAACATTCTGTGTACGGGCAACGTTGGCGGACAGGGACTGGCTGTTGTCGGCCGCATCGCCCTGTTCCTCAGTCGGTCTGTTATTGTTCTGCTCGTTCAGACGATTGTTGATATTGGTCGCCGTCTGGTTATTCGAGTTGTTCGTGTTCTTCTTGCTGTTGTCTTCGTCTTTCTTGAAGATACTTCCGTCTACGACTTTCTGGATATTATCCTCGGCGACCTTTGTCTTCTCCTGTGTTTTGTTCAGGATCCGCTGCATGTCAGCGCCCATTGCTGTGGCGTAAGCAGCCGTCTTATCCTCGGAATGGCTGTTGGCGTCGATGATCGCGTTCGCATGTGCCTTAGTGTTCCCTGTCACGGAGGTTTCCACCTCGCTCAGGGCGACATTAACTGCTACCGCTGCGCCTACGGCTGTAGAATTACCTACCGCAAAGCCGCTCGCTTTGGTATCCGAAAGTGCGTTTTCGTGGGCGATCACCTTGATTTCGCCCTTGTTCATCTCAGGAGCCCGTGAGGAGACCTTATCAACGGTACCCTCTCTGCCGGCTGTATCCGGCGTTTCCGCCTTATCCAGCTGAGTCTTCACGGAATTATCCAGGATATTCAGGGCAACGGCCGCATCCAGTGCGAAATCCTTGGTCGGATTCTCTTCGTTGTCCATCTTGACACCCACCAGAGGATCGCTGCCGGCCACAGCCACGACCTTGTCCAGATGCTCGGACTCTGCATTCATGTACAGAGAGCCGGCCTTCAGGGTGCGGTTGCCGCTCTTGGTGCTCACGTTTCCGCTTCCATAGATCATGGAGAAGGATGCGCCTACACCAACGGACTTGCCGTTCTCGTCCTGTGTCTCGTTCTCGGAGGTATCGGCCTTCTTGAAGATGACTTCATATCCTGTCACATCTTCATCCGGCATATTGAATTCGTAGACTTCTTCCTGATCATTGGAGGATTTACGGGTCAGTACCTTTGTTCCTTCCTCACCGGAAGCCGTCTTGTAGACGATACTGTCGACAGCCAGGCCTTCCGCCTTGGTCTTATCGAAGGTGATCTGAACTTTATCGCCGATCTTCGCCTGCAGGTCTTCACCGTTCTTTTTCTCCCTGCCGTCCACCTTGATGGAAACAGCATCGGCCGGTGCAGTCTGGGCGTCCGGAGCGGCTCCGCCTTCTTCCTTCATCTTCACCGTCGGTGTCTCTGCTACCTTATGAAGATTCTCGACCGGTGTCACCTGGAAGACTACATTTTCCGAAACCATACCCTCGGGAAGAGCGGCGTCATCAGCATCAATGTAATACCGTGTCTTTCCGTCCTTCGTCTCGGATTTGATCTCTACGTATTTCTTGAATTTCTTGACTTTGTCGCCTACTTCTTTATCATACGTGAATTCCGCTACCGGCTTCAGGACCGGTGCAGCATCGCCGTCATCACCCACATTCTGTGACTCGGTATTCTCCTGTACTTCCTGCGGAGCGGCATCCGGATCTCCTGTCGGAAGCTTATAGCCTTCCTTCAGATCGATCCATACACGTTTGTCGTTTTCCGCATCCTTTTCGAGGCTTGCGCCTGGAGCCGGAGATACGGAAATTTTTTCTGTTACCTGAATCGCCTGGCCGCCTGCGCTGCCGTCTCCGGTATCTGCGTCGTTTTTGGCAGCTTCTTTGTTGGTATCCGCCTTGTTGTTCTCATCCACGGCTGCAGAAGCAGTGTTGGTCACACGGCGGCTCTCCTGAGCATCCATGACCAGACCGTTGATCACGGCCACATTGCCGTCGCCATTCGCGACAGAAGCTTCCGTATTGGAATGAAGAACGGTGATCGCCACAGAACCGGCAACGCCCACATCCTTCGCACCTGCACCGGAAATGGCTTCCGTGTTGATTACGTGCTTGTTGGTGGTGTCTTCCGGTGTCAGACGCAGATCCAGGCCGTCCAGAAGACCTTCCAGAGCTGCATCCTTGACATTGACTTTTGCCCTTTCGAAAGATTCCTTCAGGATTCCCTTTGCAGCAGAACCGAAGTTTTCCTTCTCAATCTTCTTGTAGGCTTCTTCATAGTCGAAGATCTGCTCTTTAAAAGTAGAGGCAATGCTCTCTGCCATGGTCTCTGCATTTACAGCTGCATCGACGGCCGCTTTGATCGCTGCACGGACCTTGGTCTCTTCTTCGTCTGTCATCTCCGGAAGCAGGGCTCTGAAGCGCTTGACAGCGTCATCCACCGTCTGCTTCTTCACGCTGTTGATGGCAGCCTTGACGTTGTTCTGCAGATTTGTCTTGACCTTTTCTGCGTCAGGAGCACTTTGCAGCGGATTGAGTTTTGCATTTACACAGTCGAACAGATCGGAGGTTACAGAATTTTTGGCCTTCACTACAACGGTATGAACCGCTTTGTTCAGCTTATCGGTATACTGACCGGACACCTTGTTGATGACCGTATCTACCTTCTGATTCCATTCCGTATCACTCACGCCTGCAGATTTGTAAGAGTTTCTCGTTCCCGGTACCTTCTGCCGGATTGAGGTAAAGGCACCTTTCAGCTCGGATTTCAGTGTATCCGGAAGATCCTTCATTCCGTCCAGGGTTTCCCGGACAGACGTACGGGCCCCGTCTACCTTAGTCTCGAATTTAGCAGGATCTACCAGCTCTTCCATGCCGCTGGTCTTAAGGACATAGTCAGTGTAACCTTCTGTAAAGGTCTTTGTGATGACTGCACCCACAGTCTTGTTCACGCCAAGCTTATCCAGTACCTTGTTGATGTTCTCACTCACTGCACTGGAAAGGCGCTGCACCAGCATATCCTTATTCTCTACAACCTTCTCGGCCAGGATGGTGTCAGCCTTCACTTTATCGGATTCCGGCATCAGAGCAGCAATGTTCAGAGATCCCACACCGGTAATCTTGCCATTGCCCAGTTTTGCCTTGTTGTCGATATTGACAACGTTCACAGCCACGCCCACACCTACACCGATATCGGATTTGGTGGTGCTGGCATTGGCCTTTACATCCACATGGGTACGGTTCTCAGAGGTAATGGAGAGGGCTTTGACATTGTTGATGTCTGCGCCATCTGCCACACGTGCCTCGGAAGAATTCCCCGTCACGTTCACAACCACGGCGCCCGCTCCGGCCACGCTTCCCTCACTGGTCTGCGCTTTCTGGCGGTTCTCGGTACCGCTCATGGTATCTGCATTGCCGTTCTTATTCGCCAGATTGCCTGCACCGCCCAGGATGTTATTCACCTGCTTGTCCGTGCTGCCTTCGGAACCATCGGATTTTGCTTTTCCTTTCGCTCCGCCGGAAGCGCCGGCTGTAGCAGTGGACGTCACCTGATTGGTGGATTTAGCACTCACAGTCACACTGTCCGCACCGTCCACAGAAGCACGAAGCTCTGCCAGTGCACTGTCTTTGACTACAGCGATATCGAAGGCTCCGCCAAGGGCAACGCCCTTTCCTACCGCGGAGGCATCTGCCGTTACGGTATGAACGGCTTTGTTCATGGCGTCTACGGTGACTTTGGTCGCCCTCAGGGCAGAACCGTCTGCACCGGTGATCTTACCCGCATACGCCTTTGCGCCCGCATCGGAAACGTCTACTGCCACAACAGGAACCACAGAAGTTCCGGCGGCTGCGCCTGCCTTGGCCGTCAGCTTGTCCTCCGCATTCGTGGCCGCTTTCACTGTTACCTCAGAAAGCGTATCCTTCGCGGTCAGCTTCACGCCGTCCTGAATGCCGGCCTTGGTCTGGGCGCTGTTGACAGAAACACCGATGCCTGCGCCGACGCCGACATCCGATCCCTCTCCTTTGCCGGCCGCATCCGCGGACAGTTCTGTCTTGTAGGTTCCGTTCGCGTTCACCACGAGCGAATTGGTGGTTATGCTTCCGTCGGTTCCCTTCTTCACCAGGGCTGCATTGTCCAGGTTGGATACCTGAACAGCGATCGCACCGCCGATTCCCAGATCGCCGCCATCACTGAAGCCGGCTTTTGCTGTGGTCTCGACTTTGTTGTCCGCATCCGCCTTCACGGTCAGGGACTTGGTGGAAATGGTACCTCCGGAGATTTCCGCGGTGTTGTCTGTGTTCACAACGTTCACGGCAACGCCGGCGCCAATGCTGTTCTTCAGGTCCGGATCTTTTTTGTCCTCATTCTCTGTCTTCTCAAATTCAGCCCTTATGGTCAAAGAAAGACTTGGATCAGAGCCTGCAGACAGGTCATTCGGAAGCCTCACAAAATATGAACCATCTTCTGCCTTCTGAACACTGAGAATATGACGACTGTTGTTTCCTGTTGAAAATTGTACAGTTCCGCTGCCTTCCTTATACTTATATCCTTCTTCCGCTTTCAGAACTACAGGAATGGCTTCTCCCAGATCTGCCCTCTCTCTGTTGATGAGGATTTCGCCATGTTCGGCAGAAAGATTGTATGAAAGCTTCACCGCCTTTTCTTCAACCACTACCGATTTCACGATCACTTCAGCAAGTCCAGATTGGTCGTTCGTTTCTGTACGCTTAATAGCGTCCTCCGGGATGACCAGTTTGCCGTCCTTAACCTCAACGGTTTTGGTTACATCTCTTTTTTCCTTATCTGTATAGCTAATATTTGCTGATGTAATCTTTTTACCGCTCTTCACATCCTCCTCTGAAAGCTTCAGGCTGAGTGCCTCTCCGACATTCGCGCGGCGGACGGAAAGTCCGATATTCTGATTGGATACACTTGTATCAAGCTTAACGGAAACATCTTTTGGTCCATAATGGACAGCAACTTTCAGGCTCTCTCCGGCTTTTACGTCCGGCATTGCGAAGCTGGCTTCACCGTTCTCGTCAAACTTTACTGTCTTTGTATGCTCCTGTCCCTGAGAATCTTTCCAGCGCAGTTCCAGCTCTTCGTTCAGACCGTAAGCATCTGCCCGTTCTTCCTTCACCTTGGCGGTGACTGTGACAACATCTCCTGCCTTCGCTTTCTTTGTGCTGTAGGCAACATCCAGATAATCCTCAGTACTTACAGCGTTTACAATGGAGCGTGTCTTGTCATCCTGATCAGTGGAAGGAAGTGACTTCGGATCGACCGGATTTCCGTCGGCATCATTTTTGACGACGGTGTTTTCCTTTGCGTTAATCGAAACGACTTCCGAAGTAACCTGTGCGCCGTCGGCGATGGAGGCTTTGTTCTTGTTGCTGGCCACGGTCACTGCAAGAGCCGCTGCTGCCTGGCTGACCGTCTTCTCTTTATTCCCGGAATCTTCCTGCTGCTCTTCCTGTTTGATCTTCTCAAACTTGCTGATGATCTGGAATGCATAAGAGTTTCCATCCGCATCCTGATAGGAACTCAGGTCCATACCGTCAAAGGCTTCAAAGTAATAGTTCCCGTCCTCATCCTTAGAGAGAACTTTCTCAATTTCATTATTGCCATGGCCGGTTTTGTAACGCACGATCAGGCCATCATCAGAAAGCTTATAGCCGTCCGCAGCATTGACCACGAAATACACCTTTTCACCGGCTGTTACTTTTGTGGTACATTTCCCGGAAGTCTTATCGAAGGTTTTGGTAAGAATGGCACCCATGATGGCTCCCTTGCCATCCTTGCTCTCAGTAGGCAGGATCCGGAATTCCATCTGCTGTACGCCATCAGAATGACCTTCTGTGGAGCCTTCGGTCGTTCCCTCGGTAGAACCTTCGGAAACAGGCTCGGAAGAGTCTTCCCCATCCACGTCGTTTGCTCCGCCGGCTGCGTTCAGGGCATCATCCAGGTTAATGTTCTCCTGCTCGTCCTCTTCGTCGAACATGCCTGCAAACGGATCCGGTGCATCCAGATTCTCTGTGGTGTTTTCCTCTTCCGTGTCCGTATCATCGCCTACATTGGCGTCGGGGCCTTCATTGTTCTGGTTGTTCCCGTTATTGTTATTCTCCGTAGTCTCCTGTGGGATCTGTTCATAATCCACATGGATGACGGTTGCATAGACGGGCTGGACGAACTGATAAGTACCATCCTTCAGCACGGCCTCACCGACGGTATAATCTGTGGCTGCCCCATCTTTGTTGTTGATATAGCTGTACCAGACTCTGGATACTTTATAGCCTTCCTTGGGAGTGACTGTCACCTGCACATCATAGCCGGTGGCGGCATCAGTCTTGGTCGAATCCACGACCTTGACTTCTCCATGGTCCTCCATATCCGGATCGACATCCAGCGGCACCTTGATGCCGACAAAGTCTTCCAGTTTTTTGAACAGAGGCTCTATGGCACTCTTCAGGCCTTTCTTTACGGTATCGTTGATCGAACTGTCTTCGATCTTCTTTGTCAGATCCTGCTGGATCTTCGAAGCCGTCTTGCGCAGAAGCTTCTTGGCATCCGACGTGGTGGTTTTTGCCTCCGCATTGTCTGCACTGGAGACAGATTCACCGGCTACAACCTGGGTGTTGACCTTTTCGTCTGCGACCGATTCCACGCTCAGACCACCGACGGACTTGATCACCGCCTTAGGCCCGATCGTTGCCTGAACATCCTGCAGAGCTACATTCACGCCGATATTTCCGCCGGAAAGGCTTGTCTGTTCGCTTCCCCTGGAGGAACTGACCAGAGCATCGGTAGTTCCTTCAGCAAGCACCTTGATCACTCCGCCGGCTGTCAGCTTGCCGTTGATGGTCGTCCTGGCTTTGTTGGACAGAACGTTCACTGCAACAGCCATCGGAAGAAGGTTGCTGGTGGCACCTGCCTGTGCGTTGACCTTGACCTTACTGTCTGCCTTGAAACTCATGTTGGCTGCCGCTGTGATCTCGGCGCCTTCTTCTACATTCACTTCGGCATCATTCAGGGCTACGACCACAGCCACCGGAGCCTTGGCACCGCTTCCGGCATCGGCCTTGGTCACTGTTTCGGCAGTCAAATTGACGGAACCATAGGCACCGTCGTTTTTCATCTTGTCCTCAGTCAGATTATAGCCTGCAAAAATCTTCGCGCCGTTTTTCACAGTCACATCCGCTGTGCCGATCTTCACGTTCGCGATATCGTATTTTTCCATATCCGAAGCGGACAGGAAAGGAATCAGTGATCCGGTCTGCTCGACTCTGGCCTTCAGATCGACATCGCCCTCTGTGTAGATCTTCGCATTCTCACCGACGATGACGGAAGCGGTCCGTCCGGCCTGCGGAATGTAGTATTCATAGGCGTTTACGATCTTGTCCACGTCCACTTTCAGCTTGGAAGTGACGTCTCCGATCAGGAAACGTGCCTTCACCTCATCGGTGAACTTCAGCTCCGTGGTCTTGATCATGGAGTCCTGGCCGTTCTGCTCCGCGAGGGATTTGGAATTACCCGCACGTACCACCACGGTCCGCTCCTTGGCGTCGATCTTGCCGATGGTCAGGCTGTCATCGCCTGAGCCTTCAATGACCAGATTGCTCATTCCGGCATAAGCGCGATTGTCGACTACATTGATCGTATCGCCATGAGGCTTTGTCAGATCCAGCACATAGTCCGTAAACTTCTGTGCGGTTCCGGTGAGCTTGTAAACATTGTCTTCTACGTTGTCGACCTTTATGGTCCTTTTGTTTTTCAGTTCGTCGGTCAGATAAGTGATACGCTTAAAGATAACAGACAGATCCTGCGTACCCTCTGTGACCATCTTGATGCCCTGATAGCCTTCCCCATCCTTATTGATGTCCGTAATACGGCTGGTATCGGTCGTATTGGCATCCAGCGTACCGGTCACATGGACACGGTCCAGAGACATGTCGTCCCCGCCGTCTACCTTCACCTTCGTGTTGGTGTCTGCGATGGATGTATCCACGTCCAGACGGTCCTTTCCCTCACCCAGGTCGACTGTCAGTGTGCTCTCATCCGCGGCACGTCCGTCGTTCGGGTTGACATCATTGTAAACCTTTACCTCATCATCCCCGGCTCCGGTCTTAATGGTCATGGGCTTTACGCCGGATCCGCCATTCGAATTCCGAATATTCAAAGAAACGGTATCTCCGCCGGCACCAGTGCTGATCTCCACTTCCTGATATACAGGCGTGTTCACCGTCACCCGGTCTTTATCGGCTCCGGTCTCGGCCTTGACTTTGCCGGCCCCTTCTTTGATATCGACTGTAACGGTATCGGCTCCTGCACCGGTGGTGATGTCTGCCGTGCCGCTCTGATGTGTCAGTGCGACCGTGTCATCTCCTGCACCGGTATCCACCGTTGCGGACAGGGCTCCTTCCTTTGTGGTGAGGGTCACCTTATCCTTGCCGTCGTAAGTCTTGATGTCGGCCTTGGCCATATCGCCCAGTTCCACATCCAGGGTGTCGTTTTCTTTACCGCCCTTATAGGTCAGCTCCGCGTTATCGACATTGATCTTTTTGCCAAGAGCCATGGAAACACCCTGCAGCAGGACGTTCATTCCTTTGATGTTCAGATTGCCGCCGATCTTGGTGGAACCGCTGCCTTCACCGGCATATTGGGCGTTGCCTTCCGGCGTGGCATCCTCCGCCACGAGCTTCAGCACGAAATCCGACGGCTCGTCGAGTGTAGCCATCTCGTCGGTCTGCTCAATGGTCACGTCTCCTTCGTAGACTGTCTTCTTTGAAAGAGTGATCACAAGCTCCTTGGAGGTGGAGGAAACACCTGCCAGCTTTTCCCAGATCAGCTGCTGAAGCACACTGGCCTTCTGGGCCGGGTCTGCAGTGGTGCTGGTATCGGAAGAAGCATTTGTACCGTCTCCGGGTGCGTTCAGCATATATCCCTGAGCGCCTGCCGAAGGAGCAGCGGCTGCCATCACGGACACGCCTGCGGGAGCATCTGCAGCAGGTGCTGCTTCCTGCGGTTCTTCAACAGCACTTTCAGCCGCAGTACTCTCCTCCGCCTTGTCTTCGCTGGCGGTATCCGGACTCTTTTCTGCGGCATCGGTTTTCTTTGCTGCATCATCTGCAGCAGGTTCTGTTTTTTCTGTTTCTTTTTCGGCGGTTTCCTTCTGAGGCTCCGCCTGGGTCTTTTCTTCAGCCGGGCTTTCTGCAGCAGGTTCCGCTTCTGTCTTTTCTGCAGCTTCGGATTTCTCTTCCTGCTGTTGTGCGTCTGCGGCCTGGGCATCTGCCTGTTCTGAATCCTGGACCTCTGTTCCTGTCTGCTCTGCAGCAGGAACTTCTGCTTCCGTCTGCTCTGCGGCCGGTGCTTCTGCTTCCGCCTGCTCTGCGGCCGGTGCTTCTGCTTCCGCCTGCTCTGCAGCAGGTGCTTCTGCTTCCGTCTTTGTCTCTTCAGGGACAGCATCCGCCAGTGTGGATACCGGTACCGAACCTCCTGCCAGTTCTCCAACGGAGGGAATGGAAGGCGGTGTCAGGCTCTCCGGCACATACGGTGTCTCTACCACAGGAGTCGTTACATAAGTTTCCTCATAGTAGACAGGCTCCTCGTAATAGACCGGTTCCTCGTAATAAACCGGCTGCTCATAGACCGGTTCTTCGAAGGAGGCAGGCGCTTCCTGCGCAGGCACAGCGGCGGCCGGTTTTGCGGCGGTCGTCTCTGTATTTGCCGCGGCGTTCTCAACGCCTGCATTCACCTGAGGTGTTTCAACCGGAACCGATACCGTCTGAGCCGGGGCTGCCGCCTGAACGTCCTGTTCAGAACCCGCATCTTCCACGGCCGGCTCAGCAGGCGGTGCTTCTTCTGCAGCCGGTTCCTCCGGGGAGGCTACAGGTGCTGCTGCTTCTTCTGCAGAAGGGGCTTCGCTTACCGTTTCCACATCGGCCGGTGCTTCCTGAGCAACACTTGCTTCCGCTTCCGGAGCCGGCTCGACCGTAGAAACGTCCTCTGTCTCTGAAGCGTACACAATGCTGCTGGACATGGCAGACTCCACAAAGGGGTTGACTGTCAGCAAAGCAGCCAGCACAAATGCTTCAAAGCGCTTTAGACTGGTAATCTGCGAGCTTTTCATCTTCAGCTTTCCTTTCTTGAATACAACTCTTTACCGATATTGTTACGCAGCATTACAGATCCGTTCCGGACCGGCAACACTAGACTATATTACCCGGATTGACAAACCCATAGGACCCGCTTCCCTGGTCATAGGCGAAAAACCATCCGCCCTTTGTATACCGGGTATGGATCAGGATCCTGTCCCCGCTGCGCCAGCCCGCACGGGGTATGATGTCTCCTCCGGGAGAGTTTCTAAGAGTCAGGCAGGCTCTGGGATCCGAAAGATTTACGGTTCTTGACGCAAAATTGCTCAGGTCATACCGCGGATCCTTTGTGCTGGCACCGCCGGCAATCTTTTCAGTTCCATTATAATCCAGCTTCTCCAACATGTCTGTTTGCCTCCTTTTTATACAACATGCCCTGGAAGGCTTTCTGCCATCGTACATATAGATATACGAATAATGCCATCATCTTCCACGACATGGCATCCTGTAAAAAAATATGGGCAGACATGGTTCAGCAGGATCGGGTTACGTCCCTTTCGGGGTGCGGGTTTAAACAGTGCAGATGACAATTCTGCCATCTTATTATTATACAACAATTTGTTGTATAATTCCATGAATAATTACGGTCCGTCGTCAATATTCACGGTATAACCGAAAGAGTTTTATATAAAGGGACAGGTCCGCCTGATATGGCTGCATCTGCCGCTGCAGAACACCTGCCGCCGGCAGGCGGCAGCTCTCTCCACAACGGTACTGATCCCGCAATTAAAGAGGCACTGCGCCCACCGGGTACCAGCGATCATATGCTCTCCCGGCGCAATCCATATAGTCGAACCTGTCCTGACCATAATCATTCAGGTTTTTAGGTATATGAATTACAGATATTCATCTTAACCATATA
>Ga0310695_10007009_pt1 | contig 18223 bp, 8 predicted proteins | sample RumenRJG_04DNA_FD_203882 | JGI IMG/M metagenome (GOLD analysis project Ga0310695, IMG submission 203882) | Bovine rumen microbial communities from Lethbridge, Alberta, Canada - RJG_04 (v2) (version 2) | ecosystem: Host-associated > Mammals > Digestive system > Stomach > Rumen | place: Canada...
AAACGCCTGCTGTCGGGGGCCCAGGAGTTCACGTTGATTGTTCCCTGCCCGCCGAACAGCTTGAGGATAGTGCGGGGTTTGCTCCATCCGGTTTCGTCGTTGCCGGTCATCAGCCGGATTTCCACGTTCTTGTTGGGCACGTGTTCGCCGGGGCGCACGTCGCGCTCGTGGTAGGCTAGCATCACGACCTTTTCGCGGTCGGGCGAAATGTGCGGGAACCAAGTATTCCAATGCGCATCGAACGTCATCTGCGTCTGTTCGGAGCCGTCGGCCTTCATGCGCCAGGCCTGCATGCGGCCGCTGCGAACCGAGTTGAACCAGATGTATTCTCCGTCGCAGTCGTATTCCGGGCCATCGTTCAGCCCGAAGGCGGTCGTGAGTTGCGTTTCGTTCCCGCTTGCAGCAGGAATCGTGTAGATGTCATATTCACCGTTACGTTCGGCGCAGTACGCGAGCATCTTGCCGTCGGCGGTAACACCGTGCAGGTAGCTCGGGGCAAGCGGGGTCACGAGTAACGGCATACGACCGTCAAAGAATATCTTGTAGATGCGAGAAAGGCCGTCTTCCTTGGTGTGGTGGCTCACATACAGGCCTTCGCCATCCGGAGAAAGCACATGGTCGTTGTTGCAGTTGTCCACGAAGTGGCTCGGCACTTCGGTAATCTTGCCCGACTCGATTTCGTACCTGTAGATGCGGCCTTCGCTGTTGTACGTGAGGAACTTTCCGTCGGCACTCCAGTTCGGCGCCTCGATAACGCAGTCGAATTTCTTGAGCAGCCTGGATTCGCCGGTCTCGATGTCGAAGATCTCGAGGAACGACTTGTCGCCGCTGCGGTCCCAGACTTCTTCCGGGCTGAGCTCGAACGGGTAAGAAACTCCCCATTGTGCACGGAGGTTATCCATCTGCGTCATCATCTGCATGGTCTTGCTGTGCGGCATCTCGGGGCATTCCTTCAATCCCATCTCGAGGGCGGCCTTGCAGCCCAGCACTTCGTATTCGTAGCAGTTCTCGATGCGGGGCGGCTTCACGGATTCCACCAGATTCCCGGCGACATCGAACAGCTGGATTTCCACCATGTCGTTCAGGTTCTGCACGCGGATAAAACCTTCCGAACCGTAGATGACGCCTTCGTTCTTGAGCGGGGCCACCATCGACGTCTTGAGGTGAGCGACCTGCCCGCCTGCATACACGAGGTCAATCCAGTCCGTCGCATCCACGCCCGTATGGAACTTGACGCACTTCGTTTTCGTCTGCACGACATGATTCGCGACGCAGTCCTCACCCGACGTCATCCCCGCACATTCCACACCCGATGTCATCCCTCGTCCCGCATCAAGTGCGGGATAAACTCCGGCGGGGATCTCCCTGCAAATTTCAGGATCAGTCAAGAAGATGTCCGCGAACGTCAAGCTGTAAATACCCAAATCCAGCAGCGCACCGCCCGCAAGTTCGGGCTTTTGCAGGCGCCCGATATGCGAAAGCGGCATCGAGAAGTCGGCTTCCACGCTTTCGATCTTGCCGATTTTCCCGGCCAGAATCCAGTCCTTCACCATCTGCACCGCGGGCAGGAATCGTGTCCACATCGCCTCGCTCATAAATACGCCCTTCTCTTCGGCGAGTGCAATCACTTCCGATGCCATCAGGGCATTTGCGGTAAAGGCTTTTTCTACGAGCAGGTTCCTGCCGTATTGCAGACAAAGTAAAATATTGTTGTAGTGTTCGGAATGCGGTGTCGCGATGTAAATCAAGTCCGCATCCGCATCCTGCGCAAGTTCATCGTAGCTGCCGTAGGCGCGGCCGAACCCGTATTCGTCGGCAAATTTTTTCGCCTTGTCAAGCGAGCGAGACGCGACCGCGTAGCATTCCACGCCCATCCCGCGCTTTTCGAGAGTCTTGACGGCAGCGGCCATCTTGGTCGCGATATGCCCGCATCCTAGAATTGCAAACTTGAGAACTTTCTTCATGCAAACCTCAATGAAGCCGCGGGCTTTCGTACCTGCGGCACCATCAATATATACTTATTATCAGGTAGGGCAAACCGCGTAAGTCCATTAAGTGGACTCACGTGTATACGGGATTACCCGTTCACTTTTGCAACAAATTCGCGGCAGACGGCTTCGGGGTCGCTCTGGCCGAAAATCGCGGAACCCACGACGAACACGTTCGCGCCCGCTTCCTTGCAGGCGAGGATATTGTCGAGCTTTACGCCGCCGTCGATCTGGATGTCGAGTTCAGGTTTCATCTGGCGGAGCTCGCGAATCTTGTCGAGGCAGTACGGGATGAGGCTCTGGCCTCCGAATCCGGGGTTCACCGACATGACGAGCACCATGTCCACGATGTCGAGAACGCACTTGATGCTTTCGAGCGGAGTTGCCGGGTTGATGGCCACCGCGGGCTTCACGCCGAGTTCTGCAATCTGGTGCAGCAGTCGGTCGAGGTGGTTCGTCGTTTCGGCATGCACGCTGATGATGGCGGCGCCCGCCTTCGCGAACTCGCCCACGTACTTTTCGGGATTCTCGATCATCAGGTGGCAATCCAGCGGCAGGTTCGTGCCCTTCTTGACGCAGGCCGAGATGCCCGGACCGAAGCTGATGTTCGGGACGAAGTGCCCGTCCATGATGTCGAGGTGAACAAGGCCAGCGCCACCGTTTTCGATGGCCTTGAGGCCCTTGCCGAGTTCGAGGAAGTTCGCGTTCAACACGCTGGGTGCGATGATCTGTTTCAGCATGCCTTAAATCTAGTTAAATCAAAGCAGGTAGTCCATGCGGATGTTGCGCATGCTTTCGAACAGGTTGGCTTTCAGCGTCGAGTTCCCCTTGGTGAGGCTCTTGATTTCTTCGCGGATGGATTTGCGGTGCGACGCTTTAGAGAACTCGCAGGTGCAGGTGTACTTGCGTATGCCCGCATCCTCGGCGTAGTCGATGATTTCGCTCTCTTCGCAGTAGCATAGCGGGCGGATGATGCTCACCGGGTATTTCTCGTACGGGACCATCGGCGGCATGCCGCTGAACTCGCCCTTGTAGAGCATGTTCATCAGGAGCGTCTCGACGATGTCGTCCATGTGGTGCCCGAGCGCGATTTTGTTGAAGCCGTTCTCGCGCGCGAACTTGATGAGCTCGGTGCGGCGCTGCGTGCTGCACCAGTAGCAGTTGAGCTTGCGGCCTTCCTTGAGGCGACCTTCGATGGCCACGTCCTTGAAGTGGAACGGGACCTGCGGGTATTCGGCGGCAAGTGACTGCAGGAACTCGCGCGGGGCCTTGTCCGCGAAATCACTCTGGATGTGTATCGCGGCAATCTCGCAGTCGGGGAGGAACTTCCCCATGCGGTTCGCGAGTTCCATCAGGAGCACGCTCGAATCCTTCCCTCCGCTCGCGGCAACAAGCACGCGGTCTCCGGCTTCGATAAGCCCGAAGTCGTGGATCGCCTTGGTAATCTTCTTGCTGATGCGTTTGCGGATCTGGTTGGGCATGGCTCTTTTGTGAAGGGAAAACAAAAGGGTCCTCGCGGGACCCTTCTGCAAGTTTCAGTCTGGTGCCTTACTCGTCGGTGAGGTGCGTCGGCATCAGGAGGAAGCTGAATCCCATATCGTCGCCGACCGGTTCGATGATGCAGGCGCCGATGGGGTTGTTCATCTTCATGATGGTTTCTTCGCTCTTGCACATGCTGAAGATTTCAGTGATGTAGCGGCCGTCGAAACCGATGCTGAAGTTGCCTTCGCCGTTATGCGTGACGGCCAGTGCTTCGCGGGAATCGCCGCCGACATCCGGGTCGCTCGCGCTGAGTTCCATCGTGTTGCCTTCGATCTGCAGGCGGACCTTGTGGGTACGAGCGTTCGCCATGGAAATCACGCTGCGCATCTTGTTCTGGAACTCGACCGTGTTGAGCTGCACGGTGCGTTCGAAGGACTGCGGGATCACGGCACGGTAGTTGGGATACGGTCCTTCGTACAGCTTGGAGATGACCTGCGTGGAGCCGGTGTTGAAGAGGATGTGCGTCGCGGAGGTGCGGACCTCGATAGTCGCATCGCTCTTCGCCATGTGCAGGATGTGCTGCAGGGCCTTCTTCGGGATGATGGCACCGTTCGCGAGGGATGCGCCTTCGCGGTCGATGGTGGCGCGGCCCAGACGGTGACCGTCGGTCGCAATCATGGAAATCTTTCCGTCCTTCGCCTCGAGGTACACGCCGTTCAGGCTCAAGCGGATGGAGTCGGTCGAGCAGGCGAACATCGTCTTCTCGGCGAGGAACGCGAGTTCGGTGGTGGAGAACGAAAGCGTTTCGCCGTCGTCCACTTCGGGGAACGGGGGGAAGTCGCTTGCGTCAAAACCGGTGATGGAGGCCTTGCCGCGTTCGCTCCACTGGATCTTCGCGAGGTAGTCCTGCACGTCGACGCTGACAGTGGTGATGCTCGGATCGACGAGGCTCTTGATGAGTTCGAGGAGCTTGCGTGCATTGATGACAACGGAACCGTCGCGTTCGCCTTGGACTTCGACCTTGGCCCTGATGCCCAGGTCCAGGTCCGTCGCGCTCACTTCGAGGAAGTTGCCTTCCAGGCGCAGGGCGAAGTTGTTGAGGATCTGGATGGTGGACTTGTTGGGCACGGCGTTGATTGCAGACTGCAATACGTCGAGGAACACGTTTTTATCAATCTGGAACTTCATAAGTTATGCACCTCTTTGAATTAAAGTCGTTCCGACGAAGAATACAACTGCGATGACCGCCAAAGCCACAATAATCCATTTATTCATGGAATTGGTCTTTTTCGGCACAAAATTCTTGGCGTTCTGTTTTGCGCGCCTGCGTTCACTTCGGCTCATGTTAGATCTCCATTGTTTTTACGCCTTAAAACTACTATTTTTTAGGGCGGATGAGGTTTCCCATGAACGAAACTACGCTAAATAAGCTAAAAAATAAAGCCACGGAGCTCGCCTCGGGGGCCCTTTCGCGCGTCGAGATTGCCGCGGAGGAAAACCGCCTCAAGAACAGGTTCCAGGCGCTGGGCCGGAAGGTGTACCAGGCGGTCCAGGGGGACTTGCTGAACGCCATGAAGGACGACCCTTCGGTGGTGGCCCTGGTCGGGGAAATCGAGGAAACCCAGAAGAAGATAGCCGCGCTCGAAGAGAAAATCGCCGGCAAGGAATCCGGTTCTAAGTGAAGAAAGTCGAGATACACGTATTTCCCGACAAGACCTCGGGTAGCAAGAGCTACAAGCTTTCCCTTACGACGTTCATCGCGGCCATCGCCTGCGTGGTGTTCTCGGTCGTAGGCTTTATCATATTCTCTCCGGACCGAATCATCGACAACCTCTCCAACGGGAACGCGCTCGCGGTTTTCCGCCAGAACAAGGCCATCAAGAAGGAAATCAAGGAAATCCGCGAGTCGGTGGACGAATCCATCCTGAAGGCCGAGGAGACCAAGGTTCTCCGTGACAGCACCGTCTACAAGGGCGGCCTCGGGTTTCTGCTCGAGGAGAACGCGGTCGAGGCGGCCCGCGCCGGGATGCCCCGCAAGAGCCTGAACGAGGTTGAGGCCACATTCAGGAAGCTCGAGATGCGCCTGATGCAGGATTCCGCGCTCGCTGCTTGCATACCCGTTATACACCCATTGAAAAACGGACACTCCGTGAAAAACCGTTTCGAGATGATCTACGACCCGTTCACCGAGCAGGAACTGCCGCACCGCGGTATCGACTACGTTGCGGCGGTGGGCGACACGGTCTATGCGACCGGCGGGGGTACCGTGAGCGAAGTCAGGGGACACCGGGGGTTCGGGCTCTCGATGAAGATCGAGCACAAGCCCAAGATCCGTACGTTCTATGCGCATCTGGGCAAGGCCCTCGTGAAGGCGGGCGACAAGGTCCGTCGCGGTCAGCCCATCGCGCTCATCGGCGAAAGCGGACGCGAATCCAGCGTCGGCCTGCATTACGAAATCCGCGTGGACGGCGTCCCCGTCAATCCGGAAGATTATTTTATAACAAAGTAACGTGGCCCGCTCCGTTCGGGTCAAAATCCGTCACTAATTCCTGGCGCTCCCGGCGGCCTTATTTTACGGTTTTGCGGGTGCGCAAGCCCGACTGGGGCCATCCTGTCGCGCATTTTGCCCCTTTGCCGGGGGACTGGTTCTTTGTCGGGACCGTCTCTTGTTATATTTAATACGCTTATAGTTTGAATAATCAGGTTTTGCTTTACTTTAAGGTTTGTAATGACGAATAAGTGTAAACGTGGAATCCTGATTAGCAAGACCCCTTACGAAAAACGCTTCGCCATCATGGAAGATGGCGAGTTGGCGGAACTTATCGTGGAAGGGTCTTCGTCTGATCGGGTTCTTGGCAATATATATAAGGGTGTTGTAAAGAAAGTCGTTCCTTCCGCGAAGCTTGCGTATGTTGACGTGGGACTCGGGACGGACGGCGTACTGTACGAAGAAGAGGCCGTTGACCGCAATGCCGCATTTGCACGCAGGGGTGACGACGATGACGAATCCGGTGCATTCGCGGACGTGTCCATCGAGAAGATCCTCCGTGCGGGCGACGAAATCATGGTGCAGGTCACGAAGGAACCTTCCGGCGGCAAGGGCGTCACGCTCACGATGCGCCTGCTCTTTGCGGGGAGTTATCTCGTGTGCATGCCCGGTACGGACTTTATCGGCGTATCCAAGCGCGAACGCGATATCGAGAAGCGCCGCCAGATCAAGGGAATGGTGAACCGCCTCAAGGCGCGCGACGTGGGTTACATCGTCCGCACCGAGGGCATGAACGCCTCCGAAGAGGAACTGCAGCAGCAGATGCGCGACCTGGAAGGCCGCTGGAACAGGACGAAGGAGAAGTTTGAAAGCGAATCCGCTCCCGCCTGCATCTACGAGGATGTCAATTCCATCAGCCGCGCCATCGGGGATTACTTCAACGGCAATACCGATTATGTCTACATCGACAACCGCGACGAGTACTTCGCGTTGCGCGACGCTCTCAGGGAAATCGCTCCGGACATGCTGGACAAGGTAAAGCTCTGGAGTTCCAGCGAGAGCCTCTTCGAGTACTTCAAGATTGAGAACGACTATGCCCGCTCGCTGCAGCGTCAGGTACCGCTCCCGCGCGGGGGTAACCTCGTCATCGAGCAGACCGAGGCGCTGACCTCCATAGACGTGAACACGGGTCCGAAGGTCCACGGTAAGGACCAGGGCAAGATCATTCTCGAAACGAACATCGACGCCTGCCGCGAAATCGCGAAGCAGCTTCGACTCAGGGACGTAGACGGCATCACCATCATCGACTTCATCGATATGGAAACCGACGCGGACCGCGAAGCGGTGTATCAGGAATTCTGCAGGGTCGCCCGCCGCGACAAGGCGGAGGTGACGCCTTCGCCGATCAGCCAGTTCGGCCTGATGGAAGTGACCCGCAAGCGCATCCGTGAATCCGCCGGCAAGACGAAGTTCTGCCCCGTATGTTTGGGCGGCGGCCGTATCGCCACGCTGGAATCCGCGCTCGGCATGATCGACCGTTGGATGGCCCGCGCCCATGCGAAGGGCAAGCTGCGCGAAGTGACTCTCGTGGTGAGCGCACCCCTGGTGGATGTCCTTGTCCGCGACCGTGCCCGCATGCTCCATTACCTCGAATTCAAGCACAAGATGGAAGTCGAGCTTATCGAGGACGACCATGCGCACGTGAACCAGTTCTGGATGTACAATTCCGACAAGGAAGACATCACCGACCTCTACAACTTTGCCGAGATGGACAAGAGCGAAATGCGCGCCGTTGTCCCGAAGCGCCGCAACGAACGCGGACGCAACAAGGTGAAGCGCGAAATCCTCATCAGCAAGACGCCTTACGAAAAGCGAATCGCCATCATGGAAGACGGCGAACTGGCGGAACTGGTCGTGGAAAGCGTGTCTTCGACCCGCGTGCTCGGAAACATTTACAAGGGCGTGGTGCAGAAGGTGCTGCCCGCTCTCAAGGCTGCCTTCATCGACATCGGCATGGAGAAGGCCGGGTTCCTGCATCAGGACGACGCCATGGACCGCAGCGAACTGTTGCGTCGCGAATATGGCGACGACGACGACGAGGGCGGTTCTTCCAAGGAAGTCTCCATCGACGAGATTCTGCGCGAAGGCCAGGAAATCATGGTGCAGGTCGTGAAGGAACCCATCAGCACGAAGGGTGCGCGCCTTACGACCCACCTCAGTTTTGCCGGGCGATTCCTGGTGTGCATGCCCGGTACGAATTTCATCGGCGTGTCGAAGCGCGAACGCGATCCGGCCAAGCGCCGCGAGTTCAAGAAGGTGGTGCGCCGCCTCAAGGCCCGCGATGTGGGTTACATCGTGCGCACGAACGGCCTCATCGAATCCGAATTCGAAATCCAGAAGCAGATGCGCGAATTGGAAAGCAAGTGGGAACAGACCAAGTTCAACTTCGCGAACCAGCCCGCGGAAACCTGCATCTACGAGGAATCCGATTCCATCGAGCAGACCGTGCGCGAATACTTCGGCGAGAATACCGACTTCGTGTACATCGACAACCGCGAAGAATACATCGCCCTGCGTGATTACCTGAAGGTGCTCTCGCCGGACAAGCTCGACAAGGTGAAGCTCTGGAACAAGAGCGAGAGCCTGTTCGAACACTTCAAGATTGAAAACGAATACGCACGCTCGCTGCAGCGCCGCATTCCGCTCGGCAACGGCGGAAGCATCGTCATCGAGCAGACCGAGGCGCTCGTGTCCATCGACGTGAGCATGGGCCGCAACCGCGGAAAGGATTCGGGCAAGGCCGCCCTCGAGACGAACCTGCTCGCCTGCCGCGAAATCGCGAAGCAGCTGCGCCTCAGGGATGTGGGCGGACTGATCATCATCAAGTTCGTCGTCATGAATTCCGATTCCGACCGCGATTCCGTCTACCAGGAATTCCGCAGGTCCATCCGCCGTGACAAGGCGCCCATCAGCCCCGCGCAGATTGGCCAGTTCGGCGTAATGGAAGTGACCCGCAAGCGCGTGCGCGTGAACCTCATGACCGAGAAGACGGAACTCTGCCCGGTATGTCACGGCGGTGGCCGCATCGCCACGCTGGAATCCACGCTCGGCATGATCGACCGCTGGATGGCCCGCGCGTATGCGAAGGGCAAGCTCCGCGAGGTTACTTTGGTTGTAAGCCCGCGCCTGGTGGACGAACTCTGCAAGGACGACCTGCGCATCTACCGTTACCTGGAATCCAGGCACAACATGAAGATCAACCTGGTTGAAGACGATAACGCCCACGTAAGCCAGTTCTGGATGTACGACAGGAACAAGGAAGACATCACGGACCTGTACAACAACGTGTAGCGTTGATGGCTTGAAAGAAAAATTAAAGGCGCCCCGGAAACCGGAGCGCCTTTCTTAATTGCAGTGAGAATTAGTTCGTCGGGTCGAGCGTTATGCCGTTGCTCTTGCCGCGGCGCACGCCCCACAGGAAGTCACGCGTAGTGTGCTTGATAACTTCGTCGTCGATGGTAATCTTGAATTCCAGTCGGGCGATGTACACGCCCGTCGCGACGAGGCTACCCTTGTTGCTGCGCATGTTCCAGGCGAGGAAGATCTTTCCGCTGTTGGTGATGCAGTTCGCGTTGGGATCCTCTTCCTTGTAGACCGGGTCCTCGCAGCCGATAAGTCCGGACTGTCCGCCCACGTAGTGGCCGAGATGCGAGTAGTAATGGGTCTTGTAGCTCAGGTGCACCTGCGACGGCGAGATGAGCGTGGAGTCTCCGCTGCGGAATGCGTCGATGTTCGCGGAAGTAATCTTGTCGCTCTTGATGGCATCGATCACGCGCTGGCTTACGCCGGCATCGACGAGGCTCGAGGTCGGGATGGTCCCGTTCTTGATGGCCTCGAATACCGCTTCTGCCGTAGCGTACTGCGCGAGGCTCGAAGTGATGACGGTATCGATGCTGTTCTCGATGCTCGTGTTGACGAGTTCGTTGAACGCCTGCTTGTCCTCGTTGGTGAGGAGCGGGCTCGTGGTCAGGTTGTCGGCGGTAATCAGGCCTTCCTTGATGGCGGCGAGGACCGTATCGCTGATGCCGTAGGCACCGCCGAGCCTGTCGTTCTTGATATCTTCAATCAGCTGCTTGGTCGCTTCGGCCACGCTCATCTTGGTGATGGTCGTGTCGAACGTGCCGCTGTTCATGAGCGTGTTGATGAAGTTGTCGAGTTCCGCGACTTCTTCCTTGGTCTGGTCGCTGATGAGCGTGCCGACGTCGAAGCTCACGAGATGACCCTGCACGCCGAAGTCGCCTGCCACCTGTTCGACGCTCTTGTTCTCTTCGGTCACGAGTTTCGGTACCGTCGAGGAGTCGCTACGAACGATGGGGTTTTCCGGGTCGAGGCTTACGAGGCCCGCACTCGAAATGGTCATTTCCTGTTCACCGGTGATGCTCACCCACGGGTTATCCTTGTGCGGTCTGTTCAGGGAGAGGTCCTGCGCGGTAGCGCCGTCGCCCGGAGTAAAGCGGACGAGGTCACCCACGGACGGAATCACCTGGCTTACGGAGGAACCGACGAAGATGATGCTCATCTTGTTCGCGACCTCGGCCGTCTGAGAATTCGGCTTGGTGGGATCGGCAGGAGCGCCTGCACGGATGCAGGTGTACTGGAACATGTCTGCATAGTACTTCTTGACGGAGTCGGTGATGGCTTCGCTGAAGGTAAGCGTAAGGATATGGTTCGTACCGTCCGCAATCGACTTCACTGCCGACTTGATAATCGGATTCACGCCATCGTTCACGGGTTCGTTACGGATGGTGAAGTGGTAATCCCTTCCGCCTTCCTTGTAAGTGATGTGCGTCGTCATGTAGCCGGTGAATACGCCGGAGGTTGCACCGGTGAACACGAGGCTACCGAATCCGCAGGGAGCGTCCTGCTGGCATGCGCCGGAGGTGAGCTCGAGCGTCTTGCCGGTGAAGGGCTTCACTTGCTGTTCCGGATGTTCTTCGCCGAAGTTCACTTGCAGGCTGGTCAGGATGTTCTGCGAATCGAATGCCTTGTCCCAGGTGATATGCAAGCTGTCGCCGCGTCCGTCGCCATTGCGGTCGAACAAGGTCGCGAGCTGAACGTGCGGGATGGGCGGTTCGTCGAATACGAGCTTGGTCCAGATGGCCGTGGAGGACGCGGCGCCCTTGACCTGCAATGTAGCGTCGGTGACCGGACCGTTCGCCATCACGTAGAACGTGGCGCTCTTGGTGGCGGAATCAAGCGTTACCTTGCTGATCTGGTTTCCGTCCTTGTCGAAGATGCCGACGAGCGGATTCGACATGGAGATGTTCAGGACCTTGTTGTAGTTCGTGACTTCGGCCCAGTCTTCGTCGAACTTGATGTTGACTTCGTACATCTCGTAAGCCCAGCGGCCGAGCTGCAGCGTATCGCCGCTGACTTCCTTGCCGTAGACTTTCTTCTTGGTCGTGTCGGTGAACACGATGGTCGGCACGTTGTACTGCGGCACGACGAAGTTGATGACGGTCGACTGTGCCGGGTTGCTCTTGAGGGTCACCCTCAAGGTGTAATGGCCGGGGCCGAGCGTGTAGTTCTCCACGATCTTCGCGGAGTCGATGGTCACGTGTGCGGTGCTCTGATCGATGGTGATGCCTTCGTACCAGGTGCCCACGCCGAGAGCCTCGCCTTCTTCGCCGAGGTTGCCGCCGAGGAGCAGGAAGTTCGAGGGACCTTCCACGGTATCGACGAGCGCGCCTTCGTTGTTCGAGAAGTCGCAGGAAAGTGCATCCTTCTTGACTTCTTCCCAGATGTCGTAATCCTGCACTCCGTTCACCTTGGTACCGGTCAGGAAGATGCTTGCGTCGGTATGGAGGTCCATGGACGTGCGCATCATGAAGTTGGAGGAGCCTGTATGGCGCTCCACGTAGAAGATGTGGAACGGATATTCGGTACCTTCAACAAGACCGAGGGTGTCGAGGTTGACGGAACCCCTCTGCTGTCCGTGCTGGCCGCCGATATCCACGACGAGGCGGTTGTTGATGAACACCCACACGTCATCGTCGCCGTAGAATTCGAAGTACTGTCCTTTCACGTAGACGAACTTCGCCTGGACTTTCATGGTGAAGCCGAAGTTGTGCTTCTTGCCGTGTCCGGTTTCCTGGTCGAACATGGGGTTCTTGACGGTTTTTGTTTCCGGATCGAGGTATTCGAAGTCGTCGAGCAGGAAGAATCCGCCTTCGGGACTGTTGTCGTCCTTCTGGCCGAGCCAGAATCCGTCGTCGGTCATGTTGAGTTCCACGTCGCGGCAGGTGACGTTCGTGTACTGGTTGCCGGCGGCGTCTTTCGCGACAACAGCGGGGTAGAACCAGTAGTCGATGGATTCCGTGAGGTCGCAGCCTGTCGGGAAAGGATCGGCGCGTTCGGGGAGGCCGAGGGCGTTGAGGGTCGGCTTGACCATATTCTTGGTAATGTTGCCATTGCATCCGCCGCTACCGAAGTCGTTACTGATTTTGTAGGCCCAGTTGAGTTCGCCGCTTATGCCTGGCGCCCCGCCGAGTTCCGGGTCCACGTCCTTGGCTCCGTTTCCGTAGGTCGTCGTTATGGTTGAATCCCTGCCGGTTCTTGTGGTGACTGCGCCGTCGCCCTTGCCTCCGTGGTACCAGTCGAACATCATCACGGAAAGCGTCCTGACCGGGCATTCGCCCAGGCGCTGCGGGTAGGCGGAGTAAACCTCGGGCGGGTTCAGCTCGGGGTTCGCGATAATCCAGATGGTGTCGGTCTTCGCGGCGATTGTGTCGAGCGTAATCTCTTCATCCGTCGGGAGGGCGCCGCTAGCCACGACCTCTTCGCCGCTGGTGCCCACGTAGATGTTACCGATGGTCTGCTTGAAGCGCACCTTGAAACCGCTCGCGGGAGCGGTCGTCTTGGCCTGGAACCATCCGCAGTAGTTCTTCACTGCGGTCATGAGGGTTTCCTTGCCGTCCTGGATGAGGATTGCGTTCGTGTTGGTCCAAGTAGGCATGAACCGGATGACGGTATTGCCCGTCCCGTTCACACTGCCAGAATTCGGACGCGTGGAAGAAGAACTTCTCGTTACGGTAGAAGAGGAACTCCTTCTACCTGGGCCGGCGCCCGGTTGTGCTTCTGCTAGCATGGTCAGGGCCAGGCACAAAACTAGCCCCTTGATTAGGGATCTATACCACATTCCCACCGCTCCTTAAAAACGTCCCCCCCATTGGGGTCCTGTGTGTTAAATATCACTTTTTACGGGGCGAAAGTCAATACCTTTTTATTTAACATTTATAGCTTTTGTAAGAAAAAAGAAACAAACTGCCTATATTGTGTAAAAATAGGCAATTTCAAACGATGTGGAAATGGCAAAATTTTGTAAATAATGCAAAAAAGCGTGTAAAAATTTACGCCATTTTGCATTTATCTAGAGGCCGAGGTCGATTTTGCTCAGTTTCCCGCGCCGGACACCCCACATGAAGTCCCTGGTCTGGTGGCTAAGCTTCTTGTCGTTGACCTTCACCTTGAGCTCCAGGCGCGCGATGTAGACGCCCGTGCCGGCGAGCCTGCCGGTGTAAGCGCGCATGTTCCAGGCGAGGAAGAACCTGCCGGTGCTGCCGAGGCAGTTCTTCGAGCCGTCCTCGGTGAAGATGTCGTCGGTGCACGAGATGGTGCCCGCCTGGCTGTTCACGAAGTGCCCGAGGCTCGTGTAGTAGTGGGCCTCGTATTCGAGCAGGGAATGCTCGGCGGCGGCCTGGGCGATCATCTCGATGTCCGCTTCCGTACCGCTTGCATAGTAGTGCAGGTTTTCGACAGTCAGGAGGCCGTTCTCGTAGGCGTCTACGATGATGTCGCTCAGCTCGAACCTTTCCTGGGCGTCGTCGATGGACATCTTGCCCGTGCTGACCATCGTGAGGATTTCCTCGATGGTGTAGGGGCCCGAGTCGCCGCCGTTCTCGGCCGCTTCCTTGTCCACGTAGCTCGACGTGGACTGCACGGCCTTCACGATTTCGGCGATCTCGTTCTTGACGAGTTCGCCCATGTCGAGGTCTCCGAGGTAGTGGCCCTGCGTGCCGTAGATGGCTGCCACCTGCTGTGCGGAGAGCATGACGTCGCTCTTGACGAGCTTGGGAATGGTGGCGGAGTCGCTGCGCATGATGACGCGGGCGCTATCGAAGGCGGGAGAATCCTTGTCGAGGATCACGACGGTCGGGCTCGTGATGCGCACGCTCTGTTCGCCGGTGATGCGTACCCACGGGTTCAGCTCGTGCGGCGGTACGTCTACGAGGTCGAGCGCGAGTCCGCCGATGGAGGGCGGCGCGAACCTGACGGAATCGCCCACGACGGGAATGACGTCGTTGATGTTTCCCTTGATGAACACGAACGTCCACTGGTTCGCGGGTGTCGTCATGATGTGCGCGGGCGCAATGATGTTGGAGTATTCGCCTTCGGCATTCCTGCTGCGGAACATGAAGAGGCTCGCGTTCTTGCCGTCGTCGATGATGCCTTCGCTGAAGGTGAGCTTGAGTTCGGTATTGCCTTCGGAAGAAATCTGGATTTCGGCCGCGGTGATGACCGGGCCCACCTTGTCCGTGAGCGGGCCGTCGACAGGGAATATCGCTTCCTTGCCGGTGTCCTCGTCGATGTAGGTGTAGAAGATGTTGAGTTTGCCGTCATAGGGCTTCTGGGCACCGCCGGTGAAGATGGCCGTACCGAAACTGTTGCGTGCGGACACGATGGTCGCAAAGTCGTCGCCGTCCTTGTAGGTGACCTTGTTGACGTTCGCACCGGATGCTTCATGGTAGGCACTGTCGTTGATACCGAAGGTAAACTTTACGGAGTCCAGGACGCTCTGGCCGCCGAGAGGCTTGTTGAAGTGTATCCAGATGCTATCCGCGCGGCCATCGCCATTCCTGTCGTAGATGAAGGCGCTCTCGATTTGCGGTACGGGCGGTTCCTTCATGTTGATCTTGCTCCACACGATGCTCCCGTTCTTCGCGCCGGTCGTGGATAGCGTCATATCCGCGTTCACGACTTCGCCGAGGCCCTTCACGTAGAATATGGCGCGCCCGGAATCGAGCACGACTTCGTTGATGACGTTGCCCGCGGAATCGCATGCCACGAGCATCGTATCGGACATGGAAATCTTGACGCTGATCCCACTGAACATGGCGCCCCAGTCTTCGGCGTACATGATGTTCACCTGGTAGGGCCTGCCCGCCCACATCTTTTCATCCTTGTTCAGGTTGAGGGGGAGCGTGTCGCTTGAGACGCTGCGGCTGGAATCGTCGCCGAATGGCGCCCAGAACTTGTCGAAGCAGAGGGAGTCGCCTTCTTCGGATTCGATATCCAGGATGCAGTAGCTGGAATCCTGGATGTCCGCGAAGGCGATGTTCGGCATTTCGTACGGATCGACGGTGAAGTAGATGTCCTTGTAGTCGGCGGGATTCGTCTTGAGCGAAACGCGCACGAAGTAGGTTCCCGGCGGCAACGCCTGCGCCTTGGTGATTTCCTTCGGCTCGATGGTGATCATCGTGTAATCGTTCCCGATGGTGATGCCGCTGTAGTAGAGGGAGTCGAGGATGTTGAGCGCGATGCCCTTCGAGTCGAGGCTCCTGCCGAACAGCACGAAGTTCGACGGCCCGGGTTCCGTGGATTCCTTCTCGGGTTCCGACGAGAAGTCGCAGGCGAGCACGCGTTCGCGGATCTTCTGCCACACGTCCTTCTTGATGACGTCGGGATCGTCGGAGATGTCGTTTAAGAACATGCTCGATTCCACGTGCAGGTCGATGGAGGTGCGCATCATGAAGTTCGAGGCTTCGCGCTTGCGCTCGGCATAGAAGATGTGGAAGTTGTAGGTGGAATCCTCGACGAGGCCGAGCTTGTCGAGGTCGACGGATTTCTTGACTTTCTGGTGCTGGCCGCCGATGTCGACGACGAGCTTGTTGTCGATGAATACCCACACGTCGTCGTCGCCGTTGAATTCGAAGTACTGGCCCTTCACGTACTGGAAGGTCGCCTGGATCTTCATGGCGAAACCGAAGTTGTGGTAGCCGCGGACACCCTTCACTTCGAGGCCGGGCAACGAATCGTAGTAAATGTTCTCGATGGTCTGGGCGCTGTCCAGGTAGCGGAAATCATCCAGGAAGAACAGGCCTCCCTCGGGACTGCTGTCGTCGATTTGCGCGTACCAGAATCCGTCATCGGTCAGGGAAAGCTCCAGCTCGCGGCAGGTGACGTTCGTGTATTCGTTTCCGGCGCTGTCCTTGGCGATGACCTCGGGCAAGAACCAGCTGTCCAGATGCGCCGCGTTGGTGCAGTTGCTCGGAAAATCCGATCCCTGCTTGCGTACCGGCACTCCATTGGGGCCAAGTTCTTTTTCGACCATGCCTGTCATCGGGGACGCTTCGCAACCCTTCTGGCCGAAGTCCTCGCTCACGCCTTCGCCGAACATGGGGAATCCGCGCGCATCGAAGCCGTTGCGGCCTGCCGCCTTGTTGCGGGGCCATTCGAAGCCGTCTTCTTCGCCATCGGAACTCACGGAGCCGTCGAACCAGTCGAACATCATCACGGGCAGGTTCTTGATGGGACAGTCGCCGAGGACCTCCGGGAATTTTGTCTGGATGTCGGGGGCGCCGAACTGGTAAGCGTAAACCCAGACGGTATCGGAAATTTCCATGACGGAATCGAGCGAGATTTCATTTTCGACGGAGATGGAATCCTTGGTCACGCCTTCGTTGCCGACGAAGGTGCCGCCGATGGTCTGCTTGAAGAATACGTTGAAGGGATCGTTCTTGGGTGGCGTCACCTTGGTTTCGTACCATCCGCAGTAATTGGGGACCGACGTCATGAAGTTCTCGTCGGCGCCGTTTAAGTACATGATGGCGTTCGTGTTGGTCCAGGGCGCAAAGAAGCGGATGACTTTCTTTTCGGGGGTGGGAATGACTTCGGGTTTTGTCTTGGAAATTGTCAGGGTGCTGTCGTCGTTGATGATAATCCAGACTTCGGCAATGGCCTGGCTATCGACGCCGTTCTTGTAGTCGGGGAAAAGTTCGGAAAGGTACGGTTCGTGGCCCTCGTTCAGATTCTTGCGGCAAGTGCTCCCGCTGCAACTTAAGCCGAAACGCAACTGGCGTACGTCTTCGCGGCCCTGCCTGTCGGAACCTTCGAGGCGTTCTTGCTTGAAATAGATGTTGAAGATGCCTTCTTCGTCTTTTTCGATGGACTGGTACTTGAAATTTGATTCGTTGTCCGCATAATAGAGGCTATTGCCGTCATAGATGACGTGCGCGACTGCCACGTAGTCGGCGGCAAAAGAGCAAACAACAAACGGAGCCAAGCAAAAAGCCAAGCCCCGGAATAGGTTTTTGAACCTCATCCGATTCTCCAATTCCCTAACGTAACCTCTTATCCTAAACTGACTTAAAGATATCTTTTTTGAAAAATAAAGGGAACTTTTTCTTGAGCGCGCGGGTAAAACTTTATTAACCTTAATAATGCGGGGAAAAAAACCTAATTTTAATGGCGAAATTTAAAAACAACAGGAGTTTATTATGAACCGAGTGTATCTGGTCGCCTCCGCCAACATGGAAGCAAAAGTCAAGGAAGTCATGGATGCCGTGGCCGCCGCCGGCAAGATTGCCGCCGCCTACAAGCCCTGCGTGAACGGTGCCGAGGCCGTGAAGGAACTCAAGGCCCACAATTCCGCCGTGCTCATGGAAAAGATTGCCGCGGACTTCCTCCAGCAGGACTTTGATGCCGTGGACGCCGTCGTGGTGGAAGGCGCTACGGGAATGAGCGCTGTGATGGCCCAGAAGTTCAACGATACCCTCGCGACCGCTCTCGATGCGAAGATCTATTCCGATGGCGAAGATGCTGACCTGTTCTGCCCCTGCCGCCTGCTCGCTTGCCCCAAGTGCCTTGCCGCAGACCTCGCCGCAGAACCTGCCGAACGCAAGACGAGCCAGGCCATGTTCCGTGCGGGCCTCCTCCTCAAGGCTTCCAAGGCGAAGAAGAGGATCGTGCTCCCCGAAGGTAGCGAACCGCGTACCGTGCAGGCCGCGAAGCTCGTGATTGACCGCGGCATCGCCGTGCCGGTGCTCGTCGGCAAGAAGGACGAAATCTTTGCCGTCGCGAAGGAACAGGGCGTTACCCTTCCCGCCGATATCGAAATCATTGAACCGAGCGCAGAGCTCGCCGAAAAGTACGTGCCCACTCTCGTGGAACTCCGCAAGTCGAAGGGCATGACCGAAGACCAGGCCCG
>Ga0310695_10007012_pt1 | contig 18222 bp, 9 predicted proteins | sample RumenRJG_04DNA_FD_203882 | JGI IMG/M metagenome (GOLD analysis project Ga0310695, IMG submission 203882) | Bovine rumen microbial communities from Lethbridge, Alberta, Canada - RJG_04 (v2) (version 2) | ecosystem: Host-associated > Mammals > Digestive system > Stomach > Rumen | place: Canada...
TAGCGGATGTCGGTGATGCCGAATCCCATACCCCAGTAGAGTGTATTGGCAATGTTACCACCCAAGTTGATGCCGAACTCGTCGACATGCCCACGCTCCTCCATGTCATACTCGCCAAGTGCGGTGACACCATCAAATCCCAGACCGGCAAAACGGCTGCCCTCGGCGTTGACAGGGATGACAAGGTAGTTGTTGAACGCCAGCACCTGATTCCAGTCGGCAGAACTATTATCGATGGGGTTATCAACGAGGATGTCATCGGCAGTGATGCCCTTGGCCATCATCTTGTCGGCAAGGTAGTTGGTGATGCTAGTATTGATTTCGCCCGCACCACGATAACGGCGGTCGAAGTGCATGAGCCGGTTGTAGGTCACGCCCCAGTTGAAGTTGGGCATCGTCTCGTTATCAAGTTTCAAGGCCCCAACATAACCGAAAGTGTTGACATTAAACTTAGTCTTGTCTTCGGTAACACTCGCAGTCTTGGTGCTATTCAGGTCGAGACTGAGCGTCAAGCCAATGTCGCTGCTGCGATAGACACCGATACCTGCGGGGTTCTGGTTGAGCGACGAGATGTCACCACCCAGTGCGCCAAAGGCACCAGCCATCGACATGAATCGCGATGTACCACGCAACTCGGTCTGCGACAGTCGCAAGTTATCGAATGCATACTCACATTGAGGTGGCTGAGCCACAGCTGCCAGCGCAGCGGTCAGGACAAAGCCTAGGATTGTTCTTTTCATTTTCTTATCTTAAGTTTTGAAATTGCTTAATTAATGTAGAGGCTCTAGATATTCTAGATGTTCTAGAGCCTCTAGATAATTGTGCATGATGCATTGTGATTAATGTCTGCGACCACCGCCGCCACCGCCGCTGCGTGAGCTACCGCCACTGAAGCCGCCGCTGCTGCGCGAACCGCCACTGAAGCCGCCACTGTAACCACTGCTGCGTGAACTGCTGCCGCTGTAACCACTGCTGCGCGAACTGCTTCCGCTGTAACCACTGCTGCGCGAACTTCCGTAACTGCTGCTACGCGAGGTGCCGTAACTGCTACTGCGCGAGGTGCTGCTAGGCGAGTAACTGCGGCTGCTGCTGCTCGACGAACCACTGTAACTCGAACTCGATGTGCCACGATTGCGAACGCTGCCACCGCTGTAGCCAGTGCCGCCACCACCGCCCAGGGTGTTGCGGTCGATGTTGCCCACTGCACTGCTGGGACGCGTGCGACCTGTATTCACACCCGACATGGTGCTGGGACGCGTGCGGCCTGTAGTGATGGTGCCGCCACGATGCGTGTTGTTGCCGGCGGTGCGGACTCCCGAGCGAGTGCCGTTGCTCGTGAAACCTCCTCCACGACGACTACCCGAGCCACTGAGCAGACTGCGGTGGTCACCCGGCAGGCGATTGTCACGGTGCCAGTAGCGGTCAGTGTTATGATAGATGGTGCCGTAACTCCACATGTGCGGTCCATAATGTCCCCACGGACGTGCCCAAGGGTCGTACCATCCACGCCAGCCACCATGCCAGCCCCAACCCCAGCTCCAGCTGCTGTAGTACCAGGGGCTGTGCCAGCCGTACCAACTGTAGTAGGGACGATGCCAGCCATACCATCCGCTGTAGTACCAGGGATCCCAGAACGGGTCATAGAATGGGTCATAGGCATAATAAGGCCAGTAGTTGCCGAAGCCCCAGCCGAAACGAGGCGTGTAGCCATAGTTCGAGCCGATGATCAGATTGACCGTAGGCGCATTGTCGTAGTAGAGTTCTACCAACTCGTCATCATTGCTGAGCACAACGATGTCGGGGTTGTAGAATCGCTCGATGCGCTGGGTGTTGCCGAATGTACCCTCGTTCTCGGGTGCATCCAGATAGAGTGTGTCATTCTCAGGCTGAGCATAGATGCCTCCTCGACGATTGTACTCGTCGACATCACGTTCGGTCTGATAATTCTTCTGAACAGTGACCTTGTATTGGGTGGGCACCTCAGTACGAGTTCTTGTGGTTTCCACCTTCTTGGTCTCCTTCTTCACTTCGGTAGTGGTCTTGCCACCATCGTAGTAGATGTCGTCATAATCCTGTGCGTGGATTACGGTGCCGGCACCCAGTGCCAGGACACCCAGTAGTGATAAAACTCTCAATTTCATATCGGTAATATTTAAAACAATTGCTACTTTTTTACTCTTTTGACTCTCGGTATAACCAAAAGTTTAAAGGCAATTCACCAAATTCGTTGCCAAATTAGTCATAAGTTTTGACATGACCAAAACTTGGGTAAGAAAAAGGACTCTTTTGGGCCATTTTTAAACATTTTTTATTGTTTGACATGCTTACATCATGTGAATAGCAAAAAGCATGCCACGCCTAGTCGCAGCACACGGCGAATGATATAAAATCGATAAACGCAATCAAATTGTCGACGATTGGAACTATATGGTTGTCGGTTATCGGTTGTCGGTTGTGGCTAAGAACTGAAAACCGAAAACCGAAAACTGAAAACCGATTACCGATTACCGATTACCGATTACTGAAAACCGAAAACTGAAAACCGATTACCGATTACTGAAAACCGAAAACCGAAAACTTTTATGTACCTTTGCAGCATGATTGACAACAGAGTAATTTTATCGGCTCCCATCCAGGGATGGACCGACCATGTGTGGCGCACTGCTCACGCACAAGTCTTCGGCGGTGTTGATGCCTATTATGCCCCGTTCATGCGGGTGGAGCACGGCACCATCCGTCCACGTGACCTCCGCGACATACTGCCAGAGAACAACCCCGACATCCACCTGGTGCCACAAGTGCTGGCCTGCCGCCCCGACGACATGGAGCGGATGCTCGATGCCGTTGCCGGCATGGGATATGATGGGGTGGACATCAACCTGGGCTGCCCCCACCCTCCCGTGGCACGCAAGGGCAACGGAGCGGGCATGCTGGCGCATCCTGACGCATTGAGGCAGATGTTCGACACCCTGTCGCACCACCCGTCGCTGCGATTCTCGCTGAAACTGCGACTGGGCTGGGACGAGGCCACCCAGTGGCGCAACGTGCTGCCGTTGCTTGATGTCGCTCACATCACTCAAGTCATCATCCACTACCGTCTGGGCATCCAGCAATACAAGGGCGAGGCCATGCTCGACCGCATCGGCGAGACCCTCGATGCCATCAAGGTGCCTGTGGTGCTGAACGGCGATATTGACTCGACTGAGCGCATCGGGCAACTGCTCGCCGCACATCAGCAGGCTGCCGGCGTGATGGTGGGTCGCGCCTTGGTCGCCGACCCTGCCCTACTATGTCCCGACCGTGCCACGCCTGCGTGCTATCGCGACTTCCATGACCTGCTGTATGAGCAATATCGCGAGGAACTCACGGGCGGTGACCACCAGATTCTGAACAAGATGCAATCGTTGTGGGAGCGCATGCTGCCCGATGCCGACCACCGCGCCCGCAAGGCCATACGCAAAGCCACCACCCTAGCCCGCTATGAGGAAGCCGTGGCACAGCTGATTAATTAAGGTGGGTTCTATAAATTGCTCGAGTCAGATTGTTTTAGATTTTTGAGCAGATTTCGACTTAATCTGGCTGAGGCAGGAGCGGGCTACGGTTCAGACAGATGAGGCGAAATATGACAAAAAGAAAAACAATATGACCGAAACGACAGAATTACATTTTTGGAATTTATAGAACCCACCATAAGAATCCTGCGCACTTGAAAAGTGTCAGATTTTAGACAATAAAGACAGGGTAAAGCTGCAAAATCGCCGTTAAATTGTCCATCACACACAGAATACTACATTGATGTTATACGTTCAGGACATCAAACACTGTCCAGTTGTCTAGGTTGTCAGCATTGTCAATCTTGAATGGGCTGTAAAGCCAGTTGCCATCTTTGTTAACCTTGATTACTCCGCCATGCAGGTTCTTGCCTTTGGCGTTCTCGGCAGCGATATAGTCAATGAGTGCATTGTGCTTGTTGACCACCTCGGGGTCGATGTCGCCGCCAGTGCCTTTGGTGTCGAACAGGTAGATTTTGCCGCTTTTCGAACGAATAACAAAATCCACATAGAACAGGGCGGTTTGCCCCGCACTATTCTCGTAGCGTATGGCATAGTGCTGTTTGCCGTTATCGCCGTTCTTGTACCACCAGTCGAGTGTTTCGCGATGCGCTTCAAGGTAGGCGGCAAACTGCACCTCAGGATTGCTGGCAGCATTCAATTCGTAAAATGGCAGCAACGCATGGGCCTTGCCTTGTGCGATGTGGTGCGTCTCGCTGTCATAGACACGCTCCTCGGGCACTTGCCACATATAGTCTGCAAGCCGCCTAGTCTGTCCCTTGAATCCCATGTGCCGTAGGTTGGCATAACGTTGCAAAGCCAATTCAAGTATTCGGTCAAACTTCTGTCGATTGTTAGGCTGAGTCGATGAGCCACGATACAATATAATCTTCTTGGCAACATGATTCTCCACTCCAAACAAGTCTCCCATGACTTCTAGCAAATAATTGGCTATCTTATCAGTACGACCTTTACTCTCGAACTGCCCACCTTTTGTATTCACCCACGCAAGAAACACACGGTCTATTTCAGCATCAGTGCGTGCGTACTTCACTTGGTCGACTTCAATAATCTGTTCTTCGTTCTGGAAATGGACATCAACTGGAATCTCGGCATTGATGGTCTTGACATCAAGTCGCAGCACACCCTTCACACGCTGGCAGTTCTCACCAATCTGCAGTTCATCGTTTTTCTTTTCTGGCAATGGATCATCTTCTTCCCTTTGCATGGCCGCAAATGAGAATACCCGGGTTTTAGCATGTTCAATTTTGAAAAACTCAATGGCTGTTTCCATGAGCACCCTCTTAAAGTCCGGCCCTAAATAATTGCGTCCAGCATTAGGGCGTTCACTATAGGTGCTACTCAGTATCACATTATTCAATTCCTTGCGACGGTATGCTATCACAGCATTTTTATGGATATAACTTGCGTCAGCTGCAACAATTTGTATCTTGTCTTTGGCTATGTCGGTATACACGTAGCCCACATTCAGCCGGCCATCGGGATAGTGGCGTTGCTCAGGCATACGCAAGATACGGCCAACAGTCTGAATGGTAAATGTGTCGCTCTGCAACTTGCGGAAGATGAGCAACACTGCGGCGCGTGGACAGTCCCACCCGAGAGCGATTGCCTCCTTAAACAACAACACTTCCACCATGCTGTCGGGTTGCTCCAGCCCGTCAAGGTTGGTTTTCTCGCCAGCCAGCCACACAGCCAGTTTGCCATTCTCTGCACTGATTCCCCACAACGGATTCATACTCAAGAAGACCTTAACTTGCTCAGCAATCCGTTCATCGTCGCTGTTCATCTTTTCACTATCGTTAGGCAACTGAATGAGCAGCAAGGGGTTGATATTCGTACCTTGAGCACGATAGGCTTCAGCCAATTGTTTACGCTTGGTCAGGGCATGACGCAGTAGGTGCTCATTAAGCGTTTGTTCATCACTTATACCTTCGTTGATATCGGGATTGAGCACAACCTCTCGTTTTATCATTTCGGCCTCAATTACCTCATAACGTTCGATGGTAACAGTGTGGCTTGAGATAGTCTTGGGCGTGGCACTGATGCGGATTTCCACGTTTGGATTGATACGATCCAGCACTTGTTTTGTCTTTGCGGCTGTACGACCAAAGAACATGTGCTCCTCGTCGATGATAACCACAATGGGCAGCCCCAGTTCCTCACGCGTGCGACGGGCAACCTCATAGATGCTAGCCGAAGATTCGCTCTCACGAGCCATGATGTTGGTGTCCTTGTTAACACTCTCCCAGTTTACAAACAAAATCTCGCCTGGCTGTATACCTTCGACCTGGTCCAACTCATCAAACATCACGGGTGAGAGGCGGCGGTTGTCCTCGTAGGCGAGACGCAGTTTGCTGTAACTCTGCAGATGCAGTTTGCGTGGTGCAAACCAGATGAATGCGACTTCTTGCCATCGCGAGTCACCACGGTCGTGCAACGCATCAACAATCTGTGCTAGTGCCTCACATGCCATCACGGTCTTGCCACTGCCAGTTGGAGCCTTAAATACAATTTTACGCCGGCTCTCACCTGTATTGAGCAGGGTAATAACCTTGTCAGTGAGTTCGGCAATGGCTTTTTGTTGATAGGCTATTTGTTTCATGCTTCGCCCCCTTTCATGCTATCAAATATGGAGTTGCCGTCAGTTTGTGTTTCTTCTTGGACACTCTCGGGCTTTACAAAAACATCGACAGGATGCTGTTTTGGAAGTACCCGCTTATAGGCATTAAGAATTGCTAAAGGCAATGCACATAGTTCCACTTTGCCTTCCACACTGACAAACTCTCCAGCCCAAGGATCTTCACTGGGTGAGAATACATACACCTTGATGATTTGGCCACATGGTATGTCGTATTTCTCAATCAGTTTGACAATCTCGGGCACAGCCTCTTCGTTGTAAATAACCATCATTCGCTTGCCACCTTTCTCGAAATATCTGAACACATTTTGATGTGTCTGCTGCCCAGCAAACTCGTTCATTTCGCTATATAGGTCTTCTTTGATGCAGAGCATGTCGGTCGACAGAGCCACCAGTTGCCGTAAGTTTTGAGGTGATCGTGAGCGGTCAATCAGTCTCGTTCGGTAGTAGCGCAGATTGTTGGCGTGCAAACCCTTAACATATTCACCGTTGGGCTTGGTGTAGCCGTTGATGACGCGCTTGTTGCGCTCGTATGTCACATTCTCGCAGATGCCGTTTTCGTTGTTGGTCACGAGAATGCACTGGCGATGGCCTCCCTTTGTGTTCAACTGCATCACAGCGTGCAACGTCGTGCCACTGCCAGCGAAGAAGTCGAGAATGGTAGATGATTCATCTGAACATCCTAGTTCAATGACTCTCTTAATTGTGGCTAAAGATTTAGGGTAACTAAAAATATCTTGATCTAATATTTCCTTGAGCAACTCACTACCTCTCTCATTCACGAACTCCTTATCATCCCAAATGCTTCGTTGCATTTTAGTGGTTTTACGATATTTCTGCACTATCATATATCCACCATTGCGGTTTCTTTTGCCAAAAATCTCTACGTTTAGATTTCTTCTTGACTTCTCTTCTTTACCCCACCTCCAAACAGTCTGAATACCATTCGATTTTGCTGGATATACTTCAACATAACCGTCTAAAGGTTCAAGACTAATTCTCATTAGACCATTATTATCTGCGCTTTTGGGATCAACATAGAATGGATAACAGAGATTAGGACGATTACCTATATTGAATTTGGTATTTCGATTCCTTAGTTCCATTAGATTGAAACCTCCAATTTCATCCTCATATTGGAATTCTTTTTCAGCGTCACTAATAAGTTGAAGCTGTCCTTCTGGTCTTGTGTAAATTAGGAGATAATCGTGTTGGAGTGCGATTCCTCCATAGTCGCGGCCACCACGATTGTTCATTATGATGGAATTGCTCTTAAAGTTAGACTCTCCAAAGATTGAATCACACAGCAACTTGAGATTTGCTTGCTCGTTGTCATCAATTGACAAGAAGATAACACCCGTATCTTTCAAAAGTTTTTTAGCGATAACAAGTCGTCGATACATAAACGAAAGCCATTTGCTATGGCGATATGCATCAATTTTGTCAACATACGGAAGTGAACGATAATCGTCCATATAATCATCATAATAAACAAAGTCTTTGTTGCCTGTGTTGTAGGGTGGGTCGATGTAGATAACGTCGATTTTGCCAGCGTGGGTGTAGGCAAGGGCGGTGAGGGCTTCAAGGTTGTCGCCCTCAATGAGAATATGGTTCGGTGCATCCGGAATGTCACTAATGATGGCACGCTCTTTCACTTCAGTCAGTACGGGGATGTGGTCACGCAGCCGTTCCTCAACATCCTCGGGTTTGTCTTCCCAAACCAGACCGTATTTTTTGTGCGAACGGAGCAGTCCAAGCAGTGCTGAACGCTCCTCGGTGCTCAAGCCCTCTATCTGATTGACTTTGGCGATTAAGTCTTGCCGTTGTTGGCTAGTCATGGTGACAGTTCTTTTCATGGTCGGCACAGCCCTAATACCAACCTATAAACAATGCGAAAGCGTAGGGCTTTTCTCTGTCTACCGACTCAGTGGCATCGCCAAACGCCAAAAACCAAATAAACAGAACCCTACGCGAAACCTATACCGAAGCCCGCGTAGGGCTGTGTATACAGGCACGCATAGCGCTTTCTCTCTGTTTATCCTTGGTTTTTAAAAAAATGGCGAATTTTCTGAGTCAGGATAAAACAAAAAACGCTTCTATGTAATATATCATCGCAGTCGGCACCTCTGTGCCTTGCTCTTTAGGTTATTGCACTTCATTTCAGACGTTTCGACAGAGAAAAACTACCGAAACGGCTAGATGCAGCAAACAATAGCCAATAGAGCACACCAACGATGTGCCGCAAAATTACATCTTTTAAATGAGATGAGCAAATTTTTGGGGGATTTGTTGAAGTTGAGGGAGCAGACGATCGCCGCTAGCGACACCCTTTCAGTGTATAGGCACCAAAGGGCTATGGCTGTTGCGGTCGCCGCGTGCGACGACCTTTCGGTGGTGTAGTTGTTTGCCTAGAATTTGAGGTAGAAGGGGCTGCAGAGGGCGGTGTACTGGGGGGTGTAGTTGCCCTGATGGTCGTGGATGGTGAGGGTGTCGCGCTGGGTGGTGTGGGGGCGTTTGCTCCATTGCCAGAGGAGACGCTTGGCGGGACCGCCTTCGATGGAGTGGACGGTGGTGAGCCGCCACAGGTGGAGGCCAGCGAAGGTGGCGGCAGCCTGGACGGCATCGCGGGCCTCGACGGGGGTGACGAGGGCGATGCTGCCCTGGGGCGCGAGGAGGCGGGCAGCGGCCTGCATGAGTTGGTCGAAGTTGAGCGAGTGGGTGTGGCGCGCAGCCGACCGCACGGCATCGGGTGGCAGGACTTCTTCTTGATAATAAGGCGGATTGGTGACGATGACATCGTAGGGTTGAGCGGCACCGTAGTCGTTGAGGTCAATGAGTTGGGCGGTGAGCCGCGATGCCCACGGCGAATGGGCAAAGTTGCCACTCGCCTCCAGCACAGATGCCGGGTCGATGTCGATGGCATCGATGTGACAACTGTCGGGCGTGCGCTGTGCGGCCATCAGGGCGATGACACCGCAGCCTGTGCCCACATCGAGCACGCGCCCCACCCCATCGAGGCGGGCCCAGGCACCGAGCAACACGCCGTCGGTGCCGACCTTCATGGATGAATGGTCGTGTTCAACCGAGAATTGCTTAAAGTGAAACATGATGCAAAGGTAGTGATTTTAATTGAGAATTGAGAATTAGGTTTTCAGTTTTCAGTTGTCGGTTGTCGGTTGTCGGTTTTCAGTTTTCGGTTGTCAGTTGCCAGTTGGCGGTTGTCGGTTTTCGGAGTTGGTTAAAAATGATAACTAAAATGTGTAATTTTGGTTACAAAATGCAACATCAATAAATGAAAAGAGAATTAAACCAACTGAATTGGCTGCTAAAAATCTTAAAAAATGCTATTAAAGCATGCCATTGACCCTCTAATTGCGCAAAAATGAGTACCTTTGCCGAAATTTTTTGGGATTTTAGAAAAAGACAAATATATTATAACAAGAATTCACAGTTTTTTATGAAGACAATCTACACTTTCGGTAACGGCCAAGCAGAAGGCCGTGCCGACATGCGAGATCTTCTGGGCGGCAAGGGTGCCAATCTGGCCGAGATGAACCTGATTGGCGTGCCTGTTCCCCCGGGTTTCACCATCACCACCGACATGTGCCGGCTGTATAACGAGCAGGGCCGTGAGGCAGTTGTCAACCTGATTAAGGACGATGTCAAGAAGGCTATCGAGCACATCGAGAGCCTGACCGGAAATAAGTTTAACGACCCCAGCAATCCTCAGCTGGTGTCGGTTCGCTCGGGTGCTCCCGTGTCGATGCCCGGCATGATGGACACAGTGCTGAACCTGGGCATCAATGATGCTGTGGCCGAGACTCTGGCCCAGAAGTCGGGCAATCCCCGCTTTGCTTGGGACAGCTACCGTCGCTTTGTGCAGATGTATGGCGACGTTGTGCTGGGCATGAAGCCCGAGAGCAAGCAAGATAAGGACCCGTTTGAGGTGATCATCGAGGAAATCAAGGAGAAGAAGGGTGTGAAACTTGACACCGAACTCGATGTTGACGACCTCAAGCAACTGGTTGTCCGCTTCAAGGCTGCTGTGAAGGCCAGCACTGGCAAGGACTTCCCGACCGATGCTTGGGAGCAACTGTGGGGCGCAATCTACGCTGTGTTTGACAGTTGGAACAACGAGCGCGCTATCCTCTACCGCCAGATGAACCGCATCCCGCCTCACTATGGCACCGCCGTCAACGTGCAGGCTATGGTCTATGGCAACATGGGCAACACCAGTGCCACCGGCGTTGCATTCACTCGCGATGCCGGAACCGGCGAGGACATCTTCAACGGCGAATATCTGATCAACGCCCAGGGTGAGGATGTCGTGGCTGGTGTGCGCACACCCCAGCAGATCACCATCGAGGGCAGCCGCCGTTGGGCCGCCCTGCAGGGTATCAGCGAAGAAGATCGTGCCTCGAAGTATCCCTCGCTTGAGGAGTCAATGCCCGAGTGCGCCGCTCAGTTGATTGAGATCCAGCAGAAATTGGAGGACCACTATCACGATATGCAAGACCTGGAGTTCACCATCCAGAACGGCAAGTTGTGGCTGCTCCAGACCCGCAACGGCAAGCGCACTGGTGCCGCTATGGTCAAGATTGCCATGGACTTGCTGCGCGAGGGTGTGATTGACGAGAAGACCGTGATCAAGCGCATGGAGCCGGGCAAACTCGATGAGTTGCTGCACCCCGTGTTTGACAAGGCCGCCGTCAAGAAGGCTCATGTCATGGCCAAGGGTCTTCCTGCCAGCCCGGGCGCCGCTACCGGCCAAATCGTGTTCTTTGCCGACGATGCCGAGGAGTGGGCCCAGCGCAAGAAGAAAGTAATCATGGTGCGCATCGAGACCTCGCCCGAGGACCTGCGCGGCATGAGCGTGGCTCAGGGCATCCTGACCGCCCGTGGTGGCATGACATCGCACGCAGCCGTCGTTGCTCGTGGTATGGGCAAGTGCTGTGTGTCGGGTGCCGGAACCATCAAGGTTGACTACAAGGCTCGCACCGTCGAGATGAACGGTAAGACCTATAAGGAAGGCTCTTGGATTTCGATCAACGGCAGCACCGGCGAGGTGTATGATGGCCCCGTTGCCACCGTCGATCCCGACCTGGGAGGCGACTATGCCGCAGTGATGAATCTGGCCGAGAAATACAGCAAGATGGACGTGTACACCAACGCCGACTCGCCTCGCGATGCCATGAAGGCTCGTGAGCTGGGTGCCCACGGCATCGGTCTGTGCCGCACCGAGCACATGTTCTTTGAGGGCGACCGCATCAAGGCAATGCGCGAGATGATTATCGCCCCTGATGTGGACTCGCGCCGCGTGGCCCTGGCCAAGTTGCTGCCACTGCAGCGTGGTGACTTCGAAGGCATCTTCACGGCCATGAACGGCTATGAGGTGACCATTCGCCTGCTCGATCCCCCCTTGCACGAGTTTGTACCCCACCAGTTGGAGACGATGCGCGAACTGGCCGATCAGACCGGCCGTACGCTCGAGGAAGTGAAACTGGTGTGCGATGGCCTGGAGGAGTTCAACCCCATGCTGGGTCACCGTGGCTGCCGTCTGGGCAACACCTATCCCGAGATCACCGAGATGCAGGCCCGCGCCATTATCGAGGCTGCGCTCAACGTCAAGGCCAAGGGCATCGTTGTCAAGCCCAAGATTATGGTTCCGCTGATTGGCGTCAAGGCCGAGATCCAGATGCAGGCCGACATCATCAACAAGACTGCCAAGGCCGTGTTTGCCGAGCGTGGCGAGACCGTGGCCTACAAGGTGGGTACGATGATCGAGATTCCGCGTGCTGCTCTGGTTGCAGACCAGATTGCCGAGGTGGTCGACTTCTTCTCATTCGGTACCAACGACTTGACCCAGATGACCTTCGGTTACTCGCGTGACGATGCCGGCAAGTTCCTGGGTGCTTACAAGAAACTGGGCATCCTCAAGGTCGATCCGTTCGAGGTTCTGGACCAGGAGGGTGTGGGTCAATTGGTGGAGATGGCAACGCGCAAGGGTCGTGAGGCCAATCCCGACCTGAACATCGGCATCTGTGGTGAGCATGGTGGTGAGCCGTCGAGCGTCAAGTTCTGCGCAAGCCTGAACATGAACTACGTCAGTTGCTCGCCCTACCGCGTGCCCATCGCCCGTCTCGCCGCCGCGCAGGCAGCGCTCGAGGAGTAAATTGACTCTGACATATTAAATAAAAATGACCTGCCCATGTTGGCAGGTCATTTTTTATGTTTTACCTCCAGACGATTTTGGTGCTAAAACGTTACAGAATTTGCGTTATTTTGCTGATTTCTTTGGTGATTCGACATTAATTCATTATCTTTGTCGCAGAATGTGCGACGTTACAACTGTTATTTTGTCGCACAAAGTACGTTTCTCGCCTGGTTTGATGGTGAGGAGTTTGAGAGCAGTGTCATCCGTTCTGCAATCGCTCATTTAGCCATACGTGACATACGGTGATACCGTTGTCGGGATTGGTCAGAAGGTAACCATTATGCCAGGCATTCATATCGGTGATAGAGCCATTATCAGAGCAAATTCTGTCGTGGCTTCAGACATTCCCACCATACGCTGTTGCGGTGGGAAATCCCTGCCGAGTGGCCAAGATGCGTTTTGATGACGAATTCATCGCCTATCTGTTGCAACTGAAGTGGTGGGATTGGGACACAGAGAAGATAGAACGCAATTTCAAAGCCTTGTCAAGTGGTGATTTGTCATTAATCAAAGAGATTAAGGATTAGTTTTACACACATGGTTATACTGATAACAGGTGCTTCGCATACGGGTAAGACGCTTCTTGCACAGCGTATGCTTGAGAAATATAAGTATCCATATCTGTCAATAGATCACTTGAAAATGGGTATGATCCGAAGCGGTAAGACTAATCTTACTCCAGAAGACGATGATGCCCTAACGGATGAGCTTTGGCCGATTGTGCGTGAAATGATAAAGACAGCAATAGAGAATCATCAGAATCTCATTGTAGAAGGTGGCTATATCCCAATCAACTGGAGGGATAGTTTTGATAAACAGTATTTAGACTCCATCCGCTTTATATGTCTCGCCTTCTCAGATGAATATATTGACACTCACTTCGATGAAATCAGAGAACACCGTTCTGATATCGAGGCTCGGCAAGATGACGACAATTGCACCATCGCGAGTCTGAAGGATGACAATAGGAGGTACATCGATGGTTTTAAGACTGCAGGAGAAAAGGTCTTTTCAATAAAAGCTGACTATGAACAAATGATACAGTCTATTTTAGACTTATAAAATCTAATTAAGCATAAGGCCAAAATTGAATGAAGGGCGGTGGGAATGAATGACAGAATGAGTGATTTTTAGATAAATTAGGCGGCATTTCGGCAAAAAGAATGAAAAACGTTGTCTTTCATTTTGTATTGCGCTTAATTTGCACTAATTTTCAAAAAAAATGCTTAACTTTGCACAATTTAATTAACAAACGATATGTATAGCGAAGAGAGAGGGCTATATATAGCCCATGGTCCCAGCGGGCCGATAAGCATAGTGAGTAAGATGGCCAACCGCCATGGCTTGGTGGCCGGTGCCACGGGTACGGGCAAGACGGTGACGCTGCAGGTGCTTGCCGAGACGTTCTGCCAGATAGGTGTGCCGTGCTTCATGGCCGACATGAAGGGCGACGTGAGCGGCATCAGCCAGCCGGGCAAGATGAGTGGCTTCATCGAGAAGCGCCTGCCCGAGTTCGGTTTGACCGACCCGCAGTTCCAATCGTGTCCGGTACGTTTCTTCGACGTGTTCGGCGAGCAGGGCCACCCGATGCGTGCCACGGTGTCGCAGATGGGTCCCGAACTGCTGTCGCGCCTGTTCGAACTGAACGAGACCCAGTCGGGCGTGCTGACCATCGCGTTCCGCATTGCCGACGACAATGGCTGGCTGCTCGATGACCTGAAAGACCTGCGCTCGCTGCTGGACTACATCAGCAAGCACGCCAAGGATTATGCCACACAATATGGCAACATCGCCGCTGCCACCGTGGGTGCCATCCAGCGCGCTATTCTGCGACTGGAGGACCAGGGGGGCAACACCTTCTTTGGCCGTCCGGCATTCGATATCATGGATTTGTTGCAATGCGATGGTCCCAAGGGCATCATGAACGTGCTTGCCGCCGACAAGTTGATGCTCAAGCCCAAACTGTACAGCACCTTCCTGCTGTGGCTGATGTCAGAGCTCTACTCGACGCTGCCCGAGGTGGGCGACCTAGACAAGCCCAAACTGGTGTTCTTCTTCGACGAGGCACACATGCTGTTTGAGGACACGAGCAAGGCCATGACCGACAAGATTGAGCAGGTGATTCGCCTGATTCGCAGCAAGGGCGTGGGCATCTACTTCGTGACCCAGAGCCCCACCGACATCCCCGTGAACATCCTGGGGCAGCTGGGCAACCGTGTGCAGCACGCCCTGCGCGCCTACACGCCCAAGGATCAGAAGGCCGTGAAGACCGCCGCCGACACCTTCCGCGCCAACCCCAACTTTGACACCAGCGATGCCATCATGAACCTGGAGACCGGCGAAGCTCTTGTTTCGTTCCTTGACGAGAAGGGTGCTCCCAGCGTGGTGGAGCGTGCCAAGATTCTGTTCCCGCTGAGCCAGATCGGTGCCATCAGCGAGGGGCAGCGCAACGACATCATGCGGCAGTCGCGCCTGGCCGGCAAGTATGACAAGGTGGATGACCGCGAGTCGGCCTTTGAGGTGCTAATGAAGGTCAAGGAGCAAGAAGAAAAAGAGGCTGCCGAAGCCGCCGAGGAGAAGGAGAACGCCAAAAAGAAAGGCAAAGAGAAACCTGGGCTGTTGAGCCGTGTGCTCAAAGCCATCATCACCGCGGTGACCGCAGCCATTGCCACCATCATCGGCACGAAGGTGAGCGACACTATCAGTGGCAAGAAGACCAAGAGCAAGACCAGCGCGGGCAGCAAGGTGGCCAAGAGCGCGACACAGGCTGCCACACGCACCATCACTCGCGACATCCTGGGCAACCTGATCAAGTAGTTCCCGTTTTTTTCTTATCACGAATTGTCGAGTATTCGAGTGCTCGAGCATTCGAGTTAATGAGGCGAAATGAGAGAGTTGCTGAATGGATTGTATGGTGAGGGGCCGGCGGTGATAGCGGGGCCTTGCAGTGCCGAGAGCGAGGAACAGGTGCTGGCGACAGCGCATGCCCTGGCCGACATGGGCATCAAGGTGCTGCGTGCCGGGCTGTGGAAGCCTCGCACACATCCCGGAGGATTTGAAGGTGTGGGCACCGAAGGATTGCCGTGGCTGCAACGTGTCAAGCACGAAACGGGGATGCTGGTGGCCACCGAGGTAGCGACACCCGAGCATGTGGTGGCGGCACTGGACGCAGGCATCGACATCTTCTGGATTGGGGCTCGGACGACGGCCAACCCGTTTGCAGTGCAGCAGATTGCCGACGCATTGCAAGGCCATGATGTCCCCGTCCTGGTCAAGAACCCGATGAGTCCCGACCTGGAACTGTGGATTGGTGCCATGCAACGCTTGGGATTTGCGGGCATCACGCGCCTGGGTGCCATACATCGCGGCTTCACACCAAGTACCGAGCAGGATGAGTTTCGCAATGTTCCGCACTGGGACATCGCCATCGAACTGAAACGGCGCTACCCCACCCTGTGCATCTTGTGTGATCCGTCGCACATGGGTGGGCGGCGCGAGTTGGTGGGCGAGTTGTCGCGTCAAGCCCTGACAATGGGATTTGACGGTCTGTTTGTCGAGTCGCACTGTCGGCCCGAGGAAGCCCTGAGCGATGCTGCCCAGCAATTGACGCCCGCCGAACTGGCTCACACACTGGCTGAGCTGCACCCTCGTCATGGCGATGATGCCGGTGAGGAACTGGAGCAGTTGCGCTGGCGCATCGACGAGTGCGACCGTGAGTTGGTGAGCCTGCTGGCCCGCCGCATGGCTGTAGTGCGCGAGATCGGGCACTACAAGCAGCGGCATCAGGTGCCTGTCGTTCAGACCTCGCGCTTCAATGTGGTATTGCGCCACGCCATCGAGCTGGCAAGGGCCGAGGGCATGAGCGAGGCATTTATCACGGCTGTGATGCATGCCATCCACGACGAGGCAGTGAGACAGCAAGTTTAATTCATCGCACAACACACAACGCACAATCGCTCGCCCCGTGGGGCGAGCGATTGTGTTTCGGGTACTCCTCAATTTAATTTGATGGGAGGAGACTACTAGAGGGCCAGGCGCAAGCCGTTGCGGCCATCCACTCTCGTCGGTACCATCCAATTGCGATAAACCACACTAAACCAATTAGCTTGATCAGAATAACAACCACCACGATACATACGCTCGGGTTCGTAATCAGAACTTGTGCAGACAGGATTGATTTGTGCATCCTCGGTGTAGTAATAACCATAATCCTGGCACCACTCAATCACGTTGCCATTCATGTCGTACAGTCCCAGTTCGTTCGGTGCCTTGGTTGCCACTGTCTGGGTGCTATAATTCGGGATGTTATCCAAGTACCATGCCACATCGTCGATGTTGTTGCTGCCGGCGTAGGTATAGCCCTTGGTGCGCTTGCCGCCCCGGGCCGCATACTCCCACTCGGCCTCGGTGGGAAATCGGAACGCCATTCCGGTGAGCTCGTTCAACCGATTGATGAACGCCTGGCAGTCGTCCCAATTCACTTGTTCCACGGGTCGCTGCAAGTTGCCGGTGTAACGGCTTGGGTTGGTGCCCATCACGGCCAGCCACAACTCCTGTGTGACCTCGGTCTGGCCGATACTGTAGCTGGACAGGGTCACCTGGTGGGCCGGAGTCTGATTGGCAGGGCCAGTCACAGCCCCCATGGTGAACGTACCGCCCTCGACCTGCACCATCTTGAACGACACGCCTTTGACAGTGTAGGTGGTCGTCACATCGGCTGAAGCCTTGCCCAGCATGATGTTGATCACCTGATTGACATCGGTCACATCTATCTTGCCGTCACCATTGACATCGGCTGCAGCATTGTTCTCGGCCTTGCCGAGCATGATATTGATAATCTGGTTGACATCGGTCACGTCAGCTTTGCCGTCACCGTTGACATCGCCCGACGACTTCAGGATAGGCTCGATGGCAATGTAGCCGGTGTAAGCTCCTGAAACGCCAGGAGCGCACACGTCGCCACGATCGACATATCCGCCCTCGGGCAGTGTGATGTGGCAACCCACCAGTTGCAGGTCATATCCGCAGTTGATGTAGCCATGCTCGAGGCGCACCGTGGCATTGTCGATGGTGAGGTTGGCGTCGCCATCGTCCTCGCTGATGGCGGTGCTCCCGCCCCCGCTGCGAGCGGTAGCGACAATCGTGCAGTTGCGGATGGTCATGCGATGGTCGCCGCTGCCCGAGCCACTGCCGATCCAGAGGGCTGCACCGGAATTGTTGACGGTGAGCCTGCCGGGACCTTCGATCACGGCACCGTCGCAGTTCCCGACCGACACGGCAATCATGGCAGTGTTGCGGGTACAGTTGATGGTGTTATTGCCTCGCAGCACAATCTTGATGCCCGGCAAAGCCCGATCCACCTTGATGGGTGTATTGTCTGAGGTGATGGTGGCGTTGGTCAGGGTGAGCACGTTGCCCTCGGGGTCGTAGGTGATGATGCCCGTGATGCCGTCGCCGGCGACACCGTCCTTGTTGGCGGAGGTGACTACTGTGCCTGCGATGGTGATGGGATATTCATCCGCAACCTCGTAGTTGGTCAATGTGCCATCGGTGAGCAGCATCGGCCACCATCCCTTGGCCCGCGACTGCTGCACCTGTGCCATGGTCATCTTCTGGTCGTCGCCACCTGTGGTGAAAACGTAATAGCTCTTGCGTGTGGGGCGATTGTCGAGCGAGGCGATGAACTGGTCGACGGCCGAGCTGCCGAGCTGGTTGCTGAAGACATAGAAGTTGGTAGTCAGTCCGGCTGCAAACGCTCCGGTCGACACCCTGAGCGAGGTCAGCTTGTTGGCTTCGCA
>Ga0310695_10007013_pt1 | contig 18222 bp, 10 predicted proteins | sample RumenRJG_04DNA_FD_203882 | JGI IMG/M metagenome (GOLD analysis project Ga0310695, IMG submission 203882) | Bovine rumen microbial communities from Lethbridge, Alberta, Canada - RJG_04 (v2) (version 2) | ecosystem: Host-associated > Mammals > Digestive system > Stomach > Rumen | place: Canada...
TAGGCGCCGGTATTGTTCCCGCCCATGCACTGGACAAGAGTTACTATGCCAGTAACAGCCTGCTTGCCGAGGGCAAGTGGGTGAAGGTGTCGGTGGCCGAGAGTGGCATCTACCAGATCACGGCCGACGACATCCGCAGTTGGGGACTGGGCAGCGACCTGTCCCAGATACATGTGTTCGGCTACGGAGGCGCTCCGCTGGACGAGACGATGACTGGCACCAACTATGCCGACGACCTGCCGCAGATGCCGCTGGTGCGCACTGCCGACCGCATCCTTTTCTATGCCCAGGGGCCGTTGACGTGGCAGTACATGAGCCAGAAGATACCTCACATGCAGGTGCAGCACCCCTATGATGTCAAGGGTACCTATTTTGTGACCAACGATAGCCGCTTCAGCGACATCGACATTCCTGTAATCGGTAATGAGCCGGAAGGTGATGTGAAGACCACCTATACCGCACGCCTCTACCACGAGCAGGACCTCATCAACCCCGGTGAAACGGGCCGCAAGTTCCTCGGCGAGAGCCTGGGCAACGGCAAGTCTCAGACCTTCAAGTTTGCCCTCGACGGGCTAGTCCCCGGCAGCCAGGTGAACGTGTATACCGTGTTTGCCGCCCAGACGACGGGTTCGGCCAGCACGGTCTCCTATTCCTACAACAATACCCCGCTCACCACCACCAACAGCGACATCATTCCCGTGGTGTCGTCGCTCTCCCATGAGCACTATAATGCTACGACCAGCCTCAAGTCGTTCACCCTCGACGGGACAACAGACCTGAACTTCACGGTATCCTATTCCTGCGGCGGGACGGTATATCTCTCCCGGTTGGACTATATAACGGTCAACTACGAGCGCCAACTGGCCTTGAAAAGTGGCGGGCTCACCATGGGTCTGGAGGACTCCAACCCCAGGGTGCGCTACCGCGTCTCGGGCGCCGGCAGCGCAACGCGCGTGTGGGACGTCACCACACCCTTTATCCCCCTCCAACTCAAGACCGCTTCCAGTGAGGGTTCGCTGGACTTCACGCCGCCCTACGGGGGACGCCGCGAGTTGGTGGTCTTTGACGAATCGGGTACCTACAATCATCCCGCCCTGGTGGGAGATGTGGACAACCAGGACATCCACAGCGAGCCCACGCCCGACATGATTATCCTGTCGCCCGACGCCTACATGGAGCAGGCCCAGCGCGTGGCAACGCTGCACGAGGAGCGTGACGGCTTCAGGGTGCTTGTGCTCAATCACGAGAAAGTATTCAACGAGTTCTCCAGTGGTACGCGCGATGCGATGGCCTATCGCCGCCTGTGCAAGATGTTCTATGACCGCGGCGCCGACGAGGAGGGCCACCGCCTGGGCTACCTGTTGCTGATGGGCGCGGGCAGTTATGACAACCGCCTCGTGGGCACCAATATCTCGTCGCTGGACTACCCCTCGCTGCTCACCTGGCAGAGCCTCGATAGTTCCAACGAGAACACTTCCTTCACGACCGATGACCTCTATGGCACGCTGGAGGACGGTTCCAGCCAGGCCGCCCAGGACAAGTTGAGCATCGCCGTGGGCCGCATGCCCGTCAAGAGCGTCGCCGACGCCCGCACGGCGGTTAACAAACTGGTCAAGTATGTGACCAAACCCAACTACGGCGCCTGGAAGAACCAGGTGCTGCTCGTGGCCGACGATGAGAACCTGGGCATCCACATGACCCAGTCCAACGACCTGATTGCGGCTGCCCAGAGCAACGGCGGTGGCGACATGGTCTATAACAGGGTGTTTATCGACGCGTTCAATGCAGTGAGCGCCGGTGGCGCCCGCACCTATCCCGACGCGCGCAACAAGTTGTTCTCTACCCTCAAGGAGGGTGCCCTGTGGTGGAACTACATCGGCCACGCCAGCACCCAGAACTGGACTGGCGAGGGCCTGATGATGCGTTCCGACGTCGAGACGCAACTGTTCTACCGTCACCTGCCCGTGCTGTATGCGGCCACGTGCGAGTATTGCCGTTTTGACAACTCGGTGATGTCCAGCGGCGAGCGCATCTTCCTCAATGCCAACGGCGGCGCCATCGCTGTCATCTGCCCGGCCCGCCTGGCCTTTATTCCCCAGAACGGTGACATGAGCACCATGATGGGCAAGTACATGTTCGGCCGTGACGACAAGGGCATGCCGCGCCGCATCGGCGACATCGTTCGCCTGGCCAAGAACGATGTTTCGATTCAGGACAATAACCGCCGCCGCTTCTTCTGCCAGGGCGACCCGGCCATGAGGCTTGCCTATGCCCCCTACCAGGTGCGTGTCGAGACCATCAACGGGCGTCCCGTCGATCCCGACAACATGCCCGTGTTCAAGGCCCGCGAGTCGGTAGAGTTCAGTGGCACGATTGTCGATTGGAAGGGTGCCGACGTCAACGGCTTCAACGGCGCCATCGTCTCGACCCTGTTCGGCCCCGAGCAGTCGGTGACCACCAACGGCTACGGTCCGGAGGGCGCCCCGGTGACCTATGAGGACCGTCCCAACCGCCTGGCCATCAATGTGGACACGGTGATTGACGGCCGCTTCAACGTGCGCGTCATCATCCCCAGCGAGGTCAATAACGAGTATGACAACTACCGTCCGTCGCTCATCAACCTGTATGCCTATGACAGCCTCGACACGCTCGAGGCCAGTGGCTCGAACAGCGACTTCTACATCTATGGCTACGAGGACGAGGCGGTGGCCGACACCATCGGCCCGCTCATCGTCTCGATGGGCTTGAACGACGCGCACTTTGTCGATGGCTCCCAGGTCAACGAGTCCCCGCTGCTGCTGGCCACCGTCAGTGACGAGAGCGGCGTCAACTTCTCGTCGGCCGGCATCGGCCACAGCATGTCGCTCACCCTCGACGGCACCACCAGTTTCAACGACCTGGTGAGTTACTACACACCCCTGTTTGCCGAGCAGGGCACCCTGGGCAACATCAACTACCAGTTGAGCGACCTGACGCCCGGACAGCACACGCTGCGCCTGCGCGTGTGGGACGTCTATAGCAACATGGGCGAGAAGACCATCACCTTTAACGTCGTCAACGGGCTGGCGCCCGAGATTGCCGACGTCTATTGCGCCAACAACCCCGCCAGTGTCGAGACCTCATTCTATGTCAAGCACAACCGTCCCGAGGCCGTGGTGAGCGTCACCATCGAGGTCTATGACCTCATGGGCAGGCTGGTGTGGAAGACCACCCAGTCGGGCCGCAGCGACATGTACACCTCCACGCCGGTGACCTGGGATCTCACCGATGGCGGCGGCCGTCGTGTGCCGCGCGGCATCTACGTCTATCGCGCCACCATCTCGACCGACGGCATCAGGGAAGCCACCAAGGCCAAGAAACTCGCCGTCACCGGCGAATAACTGCCACAGGACTGCGGCACTCAATAAATCAGTTGGGACGGGTCGATGTGAAGTGAGCAATATGCTCCTGTCTTCACATCGACCCGTCCCAATGTTGTGTGGCCCCCTAGCGGTTTTTCCTGTTTTCTGCATCGAGGCGTGTCGCTACCGGACTCGGACCCTGGATGGGGCCAATAACAGTGACATTACCACAGGCCATAGGCCATGGGGTCAGTGCATGGTGTTGCGGATGAGTTGGACGAGTTGCTTGTGGCGCAGGTTCATGAACTTGAGGATGAGTCCCACCGAGAGGGAGAGGAAAGACAGGATGATGAGCATGCAGCCCACAAACAGGGTGGGGAAGCGAGGCACGAGTCCCGTTTTGAGATACTCGGTGAAAACGGGTATCAGGGCGATGACGGCGACTATCAGTGCCAGCAGCGAGCACATGGAGAAGAACAATAGCGGCTTGTTGTTGATGAAGAGTTTCAGGATGGTCTTGAGCACCTTGTAGCCGTCGGCCAGGGTGTTGAGTTTGGACGTGCTGCCCTGGGGACGGTCCTGGTAGTTGGTGTCGATGGCCTTGATGAGGTAGTTGTTGTCGAGGGCATAGATGGTCATCTCGGTCTCGATCTCGAAGCCGTTGCTCAGCAGGGGGAAGGTCTTGACAAAGTCGCGGCTCATGGCGCGGTAGCCAGTCATGATGTCGGGCACGTTGCTGTTAAACAGGCGGTTGATAAGGAACCTGACGAGCAGGTTGCCCGAGTTGTGCATGGGACGCTGGTTGACGTTGAGGTAGTTGGTGCGGCAGCCGACGACCATATCGACGCCCTGGTCGAGCACCATGTCGCACATGCGGGGCATCTCCTCGACACTGTAGGTGTCGTCGCCGTCGATCATGACATAGCAGTCGGCCTCGATCTTGCGGAACATCGAGCGCATGACGTGCCCCTTGCCCTGCCGGTACTCGTGGTCCACGATGGCGCCGTGCTCGGCGGCAATGCGCGCCGTGTCGTCGGTCGAGTTGTTGTCAAACACATAGACCAGCGCCTGGGGCATGGTGCTCTTGACCTTGTCGATGACGTTGCCGATGGTGATGGCCTCGTTGTAGCACGGAATCAATACAGCGACTTGTTTCATATCCTTCTTGATAGTGTGATGGTGTGACAGATGAATAGCATGATGGCGACTAGAGTGACCAGCACGATGCGCCAGGTGAAGAAGTGGTGCAGGAAGGTGTGCTGCGTGAGCACGAGTGCCCACACCAGGGGCATGGCGGCGACCAGCAGCAGCCACAGGTTGCCACCGATGACGCGGTAAGGCCGTCCGCAGCACCTGTAGAGCGCCACGACGGCAATGGCGAGCGCGGCAAGTGCGCCCCAGCCTGCCAGACCCAAGGCGGCAAAGCGGTTCCAGTAGCCGCGCAGGATGTCGGCAGCGGTGAGTCCCTGTTCGGCCATCTCGCCGCCCACCGAGCGGATGCGGACACTGTTGATGGCGTCGCCCAGGACGTCGTTGCCCGTGACGAGGCCCGCAATCAGCCATTTGGAGGCCCACAGCGACGCATATCCCAGCCCCCACATCAGGGACAGGAGCACCACCGTGCGGGATGCGCGCCCGGGCTTGTGGATGAGCATCCACGCGATGAGGGGCAGACCCAGGGTGATGAGCGGTGTGGTGAGCAGGTCGAGGTATTGCGTAACCCCGCCGATGGCAAAGAAGGCGACGCTCGCGGCGCCGGTCGAGTGGAGCGCGCGCCGGCCCAGCATCACCGCCAGCAGTGCTGCCAGCATGACGGCGAAGCATGAGGTGAACTGCATGTTGAGCGGCACAATCCAGCAGCCCGTGAGCAGCAGCCCGGCGGCTAGCGACAATGCAAACGGCCGCGATACCCTCCAGTAGCCGATGACAATGCACAGCAACGCCAGCAGAGCGAGCGCGGCGCCGTTGATTACCCTGATGCCGCGATAGTCGGTGAGGCACAGCAGTGGGCGCAGCAGCACCTGGTAGCCGTGCCAGTAGCGGGCATAACTGCGTGCCTCGACGGGGTCGCCGTTGAGCAGGCGAGAGGTGCTGGCGATGATGTCGCGGCCATTCATGTGCAGCGTGTTGTCCATGGCGCTGGCCACGGGATGGCTGTCATCGGCGCCGGCGGCGATGTTGAGCATCACACAGTCGGTGAAGTTGTCCTGGGTCAGCAGCGAGATGACGTGGACGGGATATTCCCCCTCCTGGCCGATGGTCTGGACCGACTGCACCAGGTGCTGCTCGATGGCATGACGGGGAATGAGGCCTGTCACGACTGCCAGCAGGAAGAAGATGGCCAGCAGTGTGAAGTAGGCCGCGATGATGGTGACTGTGATGTTCCTTGTCTGCCGCATAGGCTGTGATGGGTTGAGGTTCAATCTATAATTGACGGCCGGGACTGGGCGTTTCGGCACTGTGGCTTCCCGCCCGTGGCCGCATGGGCTAACACGCAAAGGTATAACAATTGTTTGAATCGGGCAAATTATCGGGCCTAATTTGAATCTTGCAGACAACTTCTTAGCGCCTTGGCGCCTTAGTGTGAGGTTGTGGCTGAGATGATTCGGTGAATAGTCGCCTGTAGTGAATGAAAGACATAACATTTGTTAAAATCAGTGCCATTTTCAATAAATCAGGTTCTAAAATGCTTGGAGTTAGAAAAAATGAGGTAATTTTGTAGGTTAATTGCATCATTATACGATGGACAAGGATAGGAATATTGATAGCCGGACGATACTGCCCGAGCCAACCATCAGGAGGCTCCCGTGGTACCTGTCGTATGTGCGTATGCTTGACCGCCTGCATGTTGAATATGTCTCCTCGACCCAGATTTCCAAGGAACTCAACGTGCAGTCGTCCCAGATTGCCAAGGACTTGTCATTCCTGAACATCCGCGGCAAGACGCGCATCGGCTATGAAGTGCGCAGTCTCTTGAGCGAACTGGAGAACTACCTGGGCTTCAACCGGCAGCACGACGCCGTGGTGATCGGTACCGGTAGCCTGGGCATGGCATTGATGCAGGACCGCGGACTGGAGCATTACGGGCTGAACATCGTGGCGGGATTTGACGTGCGCGATGAGGTCATCGGCCAGCGCATGGGCGGCGTCCCCGTCTATGACATCAGCCGGCTCTCGCAGTGGCAGAGTGAGCACCATGTGCCCATCGCCATTCTCACGGTTCCCGTGGAACGCGCCCAGGAAACCGCCGACCTCGCCATCGCGAGCGGCATGACGGCACTGTGGAACTTCACCCCCTACCGCATCAAGGCACCCGAGGACGTGGTGATTGCCAACACGTCGATCTATGCCCACCTGGCCATCATCTATAACAGGATGCACAACACGACCGCCGAGTCAAGGCACAATAACTGACAACTGATAGCGTTAAGGGTATGAAGGTGATAGGCTTTACAGGCAATTACGGCAAGGAGGATGCGGCCCCCCGCAGTTACCTCATGGCCGACTCCTCGATCCTTTATACCGGCCGGCCCTTCTTTGTGCCGGACTACGCTAGAGGGTTTGTGGCGACGCCCACCATCGTGGTGCGCACCGGCAGGCTGGGCAAGTGCATCGCGCCCAAGTTTGCCCACCGCTACTGGGACGCGTTCACGGCCGCCTGGTCGGTCCAGGCCCTGGACAGTGACGATGCCCGCCTGCAGGCGCTGGACCGTGCCTTTGACGGCGCGGCCATCGTGGGTGACTGGGTGCAGGCCACGAGCGTCGATGACGCGCTCCACACCGCCGTCGAGTTGAGGGTCAACGACCATGTGGCAGCCCATTGCTGCCTGGCCGACATGATTCATCCGCTTGACGACTTGCTGGCAGCGGTGAGCACCCGTTGCAGCATCAAGATGGGTGACCTGCTGCTGACCGGTGACGCCGGCGAGGGGCACATGCTCAAGCCCGAGGACCGCTTGACGGCAACCATCGGTGGCCGGCAGGTGCTCGACGTGAAAGTGAGACTGTAGTAGAATAACAACGAAACGAGATAAAACAAAAAGTCAGAAATAAACTAAAATCATTAAATATGCGTAAACTGACAAAACTCCAACTCGCATGCGCTGCAATCGTGGCACTGTTCGGTGTCACCTGTGCCAGCGCGTTTAATTCTTCCAAGTATGCGACAACGTCCAAACTTGCCAGTGGCAAGTGGGTGAAGATTTCCATTCCCGAGAATGGCGTCTATGAAATCACCTATGACGAGTTGACCGCAATGGGCTTCAGCAATCCCGCACAGGTGAAACTGTATGGTTGCGGTGGTGCTCGTATCAACGAGGTGCTCAACGGCTCGGCCATGGACGACTTGCAGAAGGTGCCCATCCTGCGCACCGGCAACAAGATCTGCTTCTATGGCAACGGTCCTGTCACTTTCACCATGACCAACTATTCCACCAATCCCCACTACACGCGCGTGTTCAACGCCTATTCCCAGGTGGGCTGCTATTTCCTGACCGAGGAGGCCGATGCCGACCTCACTCCCAGCCGTCGCTCGCCCGTGACGTTGAGCAGTTATGTCAACCAGCCGACCAGCCTCAGTTATTGTCATCACGAGTATGAGATGACGAGCGTCAGCGGTTCGGGCAAGGAGATGCTGGGTGAGGATATCTCTGGCGGCAAGGTGATGGTTGACTACTACATGCCGTCGATCGCCTCCAGCGAGGTCATGGTTCAGACCGCGATTGCCGCCAATGTGAACCAGATGACCTATGCCAGCGGCGTTATTCACAGCGGTAGCGGCCACGACACCACCACTTACACGCAGGCTGCATCGCGCATCTACAGGCCCACGGGCGACTATGTGTTCTACAATTTCGCTACCCCGTTTGCCAAGATGACGCTGACCGATCCCGCCGAGCGTGGACAGTTCGAGCCGATGCTGACCTACAGCAGCCCCGATGCCGAGGACTTGACCATCACCATGGCCCGTCTGGACTACTTCACGTTGACCTATACCCGCTACAATGTCATTAATGAGGGCGAGGACAACCAGATCTTCATGGGCTATGTTTCCACCAAGGGCAATGAGCGCTTCCAGTTGCCCAATGCCTCAAGCAACACCGTCGTCTGGTACATCAATAACTCCAACAATCCCATCTCGATGACCTTGACCCCCTATGACGACGAGAGTGGCAAGGGTCTCTACTTCACCGCCAACTCGGCCGCCACTTCGTCCTATGTCGCATTTGACCCGGCCAAGACGTTGAAGAAGATCGTTTCCTTCGAGAGCGTGGAGAACCAGAACCTGCATGCGCTGTCAACCCCCGACCTGCTCATCATCACCGAGAAGGTCTTCCATGAGGAAGCCGAGCGTCTTGCCGACCTGCACCGCGCCATCGACGGCATCGACGTGCATGTCGTTGATCAGGGCCAGGTCTTCAACGAGTTCTCGAGCGGCACGCGCGACGCTATGGCCTTCCGCCTGATGTGCAAGATGTTCTATGACCGTGACGTGGAGAAGAAGAAATTCAAGAACCTGCTCATCTTTGGCCCCGGTTCGTTTGACAACCGTGAGTTGATGGGTGAGCACCCGGGCAACCTGTTGACCTATGAGAGTGACAACAGCAACTACGAGGACTTCTCGTTTGTCTCTGACGACTTCTTCGGCTTCCTGGACGATAATTCAGGTGCTAATATCTCGTCGGATATCTTGAGAATCGGTGTGGGCCGCATTACCAGCGCCGACGTTGCCGAGGCCAAGAGCGACGTTGACAAGATTGTCGAGTACTATGCGACTCCCGACTATGGCGTGTGGCGCAACAACACGATGATCTTCAGTGACTCTCCCGACAGGGGCCTGTATATGTATCAGGGTGAAGGCTACAAGAACATGATCGATAACGAACTGGGTACCGGCATGCACGTCAACACGGTTCACAACTCAATGTATCCCCGCTCGACAACCGAGCCCGCCAAGTCGGTAGAGCGCAAGACCTCGACCGTGGGCAAGCAGTTGCTGAGCAAGTTCTTCAAGGATGGTGTGTACTTTGCCTCCTATGTTGGTCACGCTGGCCCCACCGCGTTTACCAAGTATAATAATATGTGGGTGACTGCCGATGTCGTTGGCACGTCCTATCCCTACTGGCCCATCATGTCCACCGCATGCTGTGACGTGGCCCACTTCGACAGCGACTCGCGCGGTATTGCCGAGCGCATGTTCCACAAGCGTGACGGTGGCGCTATCGCCCTGTTGACCAGTTCGCGCATGGTGTATGCCAACGGTAACGACCAGTTGAACCGCTACTTCATCAACGCGCTGTTCACGCGCAACGAGAATGGTGAGACACGCACCCTGGGCGAGGCCTACATGTTGTCCAAGCAGGGCTTTACCTCGGGTAACTCCAACAAGTTGTCATTCTTTCTGCTGGGTGACCCTGCCATCAAACTCAACTTCCCCGTCAGCCGTTTCAATATCACTAAGGTGAATAATACCGACATGACCGCCCAGAATGCCAACGCGCAGATCGGCCCTCTCGTGAAGTTCAACATCGAGGCACAGGTTGTTGACGCCGAGGGTAATCTGGACAGCAGTTTCAACGGTGATGCGACAGTGACCCTCTATGACAAGGAGGAACTCTTCACCACTATCACCCAGACCGAGTCGAGTGTGACCACCGACCGCGACATCTACTTCAACCGTGACAAACTGTCGGAAATCACCGGCCGCGTTGTCAACGGCGTCTTCACCGGCGAGATGATTGTTCCCAAGTCGGTAAAGGCTGTGGATGAGAATGTGCTGCTGCGTGTTTATGCCCACAAGGACAATACCAGTTACATGGTTAACGGCTTCAGCAAGCAGATCACCATGCTTGCCGATGGCGAACTGACCCCGATCACCGACGACCAGAATCCCGTGATCACCGGCATGTATATCAATGACGAGACTACGTTTGCCGATGGTGCCGTTGTCGGCAGCAACGCTACCCTCTACATCAATGCGATTGACAACGAGGGTATCAACCTCAAGGAGAATTCCATCGAGCATAGCATGTCGTTGCTCCTGGATGGCGGCAAGCCTTCCTATGACGACGTGACCTGCTTCACCGAAACCTCAGAGGGCGGTAAGGGCGTCTATATTGAGTACCCGCTGAACAACCTCTCGGAGGGTCTGCACACGCTCACCTATACCGTCTATGACCTGATGGGCAACAGCGCCACCCGCACCATCTCGTTCATGGTGGGCCAGAGCGGCGACGTCACCCTGACGGCCGACAAGTGGCCTGCTTATCAGGACGGCGAGGTTGTCTTTGACATGGAGAGCAACATGACCCGCACTCCCGAGATGATCCTGCGCGTGACCGATGCCACCGGTAAGTTGATGTGGATGACCACGACCAGCAGTTTCCCCGTTACCTGGGATCTGAAGGACATGAACGGCAACAAGGTGCCCGCTGGACTGTACCGCTACTTCGGTACCTATACCGATGGCACCAACAGCGGTGGAACGTCCATCAACAAACTCATCGTGCTTGACCCGCTCAAGACTGCCATGAGGTAAATAATGGCCCTGTCCCGTCGGTCATGACGGGAATTGGCCGCGAACAATAAAAGCGCCGCGCTGGACAATCTATCTCCAGCGCGGCACTTTTATTATCTGGCCCCAATGGGCGATGTTATAGGGCTATGGTGGTGTGGACGGGTTATAAAACAGTAATGCGACCACACGGATAGTAATCGTGTAGCCGCAGTTGCTGTATTCTTGAACAATTACTCTCCAGGAGCGATTGCACCGGTGGGGCAAGCGTCAGCGCAGGTGCCGCAGTCCAAGCAGGTGTCGGGATCAATCTTGTAGATGTCGCCCTCGCTGATAGCGTCGGCAGGGCATACTGACTGGCAAGTACCACATGCCACGCAGCTGTCAGAAATTACATAAGCCATATTGATATCAAATTTAAATGAATTAGTAAATAATGTTAAAGTAAACAGTTCGGCAAAAATAATGCTTTTATTTGAATTGGTAGCAAGTTTTGCCTTTTTTTCTTTGTCTTGACGTGATTTTTTATGGAATGATGGTGGATTTTCGCGTTTTTTTTGTACCTTTGATGTGGGTAGGGCAGGAAGGTTTAATCTGCCCCGAAATTTTTCTTTTTTTTGCTATGAACACGACCGATTGGAAAGATGTGCTGGGCAAGGCGTTTGACCTGCCCGTCCCCGAGGAGAGCGATAACCAGACCGCCGAGCAGCAGCCCGCTGCCCAAGGCGATGCCGTGGCCCAGCAGGGCAAAACCCGGCTCGACATCGTGCTCGAGCGCAAGGGACGCGGCGGCAAGCAGGCGACAATCGTCACGGGATTTGCCTGCGACGACGAGGCGCTCAAGCAGGTGGCCTCACGGCTCAAACGCAGCCTGGGTGTGGGCGGCAGTGCCCGCGGCGGCGAGATATTGATACAGGGCGACTTCAGGCAGCGCGTGCTCGACGAACTTGTCACCATGGGATTCAAGGCGCGAATTATCTAACCACTTCTAGAACAGGGAAAAAACGGGATTATGGATACAATCAAGCAAAATGCCGGTTCCACTCATCGCCGCAACATGCTGGTGATGAAGGCCTCGGCGGGCTCGGGCAAGACCTATAACCTGGCCAAGCAATACATCAGGCACCTGCTCTTCACCACCGACGAGGACGGTGCCTTGAGGCCTCGCCGCCACCGTGGCGACGACCGCATCGTCAACGCTCACCGCCAGTTGCTGGCCATCACGTTCACCAACAAGGCAACCGACGAGATGAAGGACCGCATCGTCAACGAACTCTATAACCTGGCTCAGCCCAATGTCGAGAGTGACTATCTGGAAGAATTCGTGCGCGATAGCCGTCTTGACGAGGGGCAGGTGCGCGACCTGGCCCGGCATGCCCTGAACGAGTTGCTGTTTGATTACAGCAACTTCAACGTGAGCACCATCGACTCGTTTTTCCAGACTATCCTTCGCAACTTTGCCCGTGAACTGGACCGTGACTTCAACTACGAGATCCAGTTGGAGGAGAAATATGCCGTGCGTGTCGCGGTTCACAACTTCCTGCTCTCGCTGGGGCAACATGACTCGCTCACCCAGGTGGACAAGTGGGTGAAGGAGTACCAGCACCACCTGCTCAGGGGCGATGCCAAGACCAAGGAGTGGAAATTCTTTAACGACGGGGGTGACTTGAACAACTTTGCCCAGCAGATCAATACCGAGGTCTTCCGCAGCAAGATGGACGACATCCGCTCCTATCTGGGCCACGTCGATGAGCAGGGGAACTTTGTCAGCGACTTCGGCCGCATCCGCGACTTCAAGCAGGCCATGCACGAGATGGTGAAGCGCAGCCGCGACGCCGTCGAGCAGACCCTGGATGAACTCCTGCATACCCTGCAGACGCTCGCCACCGGCTTGAAGGGGAACAGCGCATTGAACAACGTGCTCAAGAACGGTGGCTTCAAGACCGCCTCCCTCAAGGGTGCCGACGAAGCAAAGGTCGCCTCGCAGTTCCTCAAGGGCGCGGTCCCCGACGGGGAAACCGTCTCGCGCATCACGGCAATGATAGCGCGCTACTTCAGTCTTCAGCCGGTGGTTGACTTCTATGTCTACATCGACGACAACCTGGGCCTGCTGGGGCTGCTGGCGATGATAGACCTGTTCCTGGACGATTACCGCCATGAGACCAACTCCATCCTCATCGGCGACACCAACGACCTGATAGGCACAGTGCTGGATAGCGGCTCGGAGTTTGTCTATGAGCGTGTGGGGACGGTCATTTCCCACTTCATGATCGATGAGTTCCAGGACACGAGCACCAAGCAATATGAGAACTTCCGCGGCCTGCTCAAGGAGAGCCTAGCCAACGGCAACTTCAATATGCTCATCGGCGACGCCAAGCAGTCGATCTACCGCTTCCGCAATGCCGACCCGACGGTCTTCCGCGAGAAGGTGGAGGCCGATTTTGCCGATGACATCGACAATGGCCTGCCCGCCACTCAGGACGAGCATGCCCCGACCTCGACCAATTACCGCAGTTCGCGCAACATCATCGGGTTCAACAACAGCCTGTTCAGGTTTGTTCAGGACCGCTACAGCGGCAACCCCGTCGTTACCGCCACCTATCGTGACGTCAAGCAGGGGATGCCAGCCAACATCGACCGTAAACCGCCAGGCTACGTGAGATTGCTCACCGGCAACTATAACCTGCTGCTCGAGGACGAATTCATCAAGGGGGCCATGGATCATGTGCCCGAGGGCGACGTCGATGTACTCGCCGTGCTGCCCGCCTATCTGCTCAAGTTGCACCAGCGCTATGAGTGGGGCAAAATCGGCATCCTGGTCAACAAGAATGATGAGGGCAACAGCATCGTCGAGCGCATCCTGGAGTATAACCAGCACACCACGGGCGAGACCATCAGCATTGTGTCGGGCGAGTCGTTGCTGCTCAACAATTCGTCCATCATCAGGCGCATCATCGCCATGTTGCGCTTTATCGACATCAGCCAGTTTGGCAGGGAAGAGGATGATCCCGATGCGGCTCCCGACGAAAACCTGGCCAGGCGGATGGACCGCATCCAGCGGCAACGCGAGAGCGACCAGCGCCTGTACTCGGCGATGAGCCGCTTCATCAAGGCGCTGTCCACCCGGCCCGACGGCAGCCCGCTCGACAACGGCAAGTTGCTTGTCGAGAGCCTGGCGCAGGGAGGAGATGACGATAATGGGAACGGTGAAAATGTACCATCGATAGACTCCCTGCTGGCGCGGTTGTTGCCCTCGGCAGGCGAACTGTCCACGCTCGTGAGCATCGTCGAGACCATCATCGGCTACTTCAAGCGCGACGCCTCGCTGGCCGGTGGCGATGTGGACCGCGAGACGGCCTTCCTGATGGCTTTCCAGGACACGGTGATGCAATATTGCTCGCAGCGCAACGGCGGCAGCGTGAGGGAATTCCTCAAGTACTGGGACGACAACAAGGACAGGCTGGCCGTGAATAGCGCCGATAATGGCAATGCCGTCAACATCATGACCATTCACAAGGCCAAAGGTCTGGAATTTGGCTGTGTCATCATCCCGTTTGCCGAGTGGCGCCTCGAGGACGTGTCCAGCGCCACGCAGACCTACTGGCTGCCCGGTGACGTGTTTGTTGACGCGATGGGTTCCATACCCGTTGACTGCAGCGACTGCCCGCGGGACACCGTGCCGCCGCTGGTCAATGTGAAGAAATCCCACCTGTGGTCGCTGGGCGAGAACGGCATGCTGGATGGTAAGGCCCGCGACTATCTCGACAAGCAGCAGACCGACGTGCTGATTGACAACCTGAACAAGACCTATGTGGCGTTGACGCGACCCCGCATCGAGATGCACATCTTCACCTCTGGTGTCAAGGACGGAACGGTGAGCGAACTGCTCGCCACGTTTGCCATGGGCGATAATGACCATCCCGGACAGATGACCCCCATCAGCCAGGCCAGTGGCGAGTCCACGGGCTGGTTTGAGACTGGGCAACTGTCAACCCGTGAGCAGATTGCCCTCTCGCTGGGTACCTTCGAGGAAGAGGCCGATCCGCAGCACCGCATCGACACCTATCAGGTCAACCCCATCCCCCTGACGATCAACGTGCGTGTCGAGCATGCCGCGAGTTCACACATCAAGGCGGGCATCAGGCTGCACAGCCTGTTGAGCGGCATCCACGACCGCAACGACGTGGACCGGGCCATCAGCCGGGGCCTCAAGCATGGTTCAATCACCAGCGACGCCGACGACCCTTGTGGCATCGACATGGTTGACAAGCACGTGCGCCAGGCCATCATGGATCCCGATAGCCGCGTGGCCGCCTGGTTTGACCCTGCCAACAAGGTCTATAGCGAGCGCACCATCACCAGCGCCAGCGACAACCTGTGGGATGAGGACGGCATCGAGAACCTGCGCCCCGACCGCATCGTGCGCCGTCCCGACGGCACAATCCTCGTCATTGACTACAAGAGTGGCGAGCGCAACGACAAGAAATACTGCCGCCAGGTGCAGCGCTACATCGACAGGCTGCGCCTCGTCTTCCCCGGTGCCGACATCCGCGGCCGCATCTGGTATGTCACCCGCGACGTCATCCTCGACCACACCGGCAAGGTCCTCTAGCGCCCCCGCAACCGCCTGTAGAAGCCATCATGACAGTGAGATGAGCAAAAACTGGGGGCAGTAGGGGGTGAACTTGCAAAGTTTTTAGTAATTTTGCGGTTTAAACCGGTTAGATAACCATAAAACTACTATATATACTATGTCGATTGATAATATTTTGGCTCAGGCAACCGCTGCTGCGGTCAAGGAGTTGTATGGCGTGGACTTCCCCGCCGAGAAGATTGTTCCCCAGACGACCAAGAAGGAGTTTGAGGGCAACGAGACGATTGTGGTGTTCCCGTTCCTCAAGGCGTCACACAAGGCGCCCGACGTGACGGCTCAGGAAATCGGTGAGCACATGGTGGCCCACTGCGAGGCCGTCGAGAAGTTCAACGTCATCAAGGGCTTCCTGAACATCACCATCAAGCCGTCGTTCTGGACGGGCGTGCTGCAGCATGTCGCCGACCAGCCCGACTATGGCTTCACCCCCGTGACCGACGAGAGCCAACTGGTGATGATCGAGTACTCGTCGCCCAACACCAACAAGCCCCTGCACCTGGGTCACGTGCGCAACAACCTGCTGGGCTACAGCCTGTCGCGCATCATGGAAGCCAACGGCTACAAGGTGGTGAAGACCAACATCGTCAACGACCGCGGCATCCACATCTGCAAGTCGATGCTTGCCTGGCTCAAGTGGGGTGAGGGCGCGACGCCCGAATCGACCGGCAAGAAGGGTGACCACCTGATCGGCGACTTCTATGTGGCCTTTGACAAGCACTACAAGGCCGAGGTCAAGGCGCTGGTCGAGCAGGGCATGAGCCAGGAGGAGGCCGAGAAGCAGGCCCCGCTCATCCAGGAGGCCCACGACATGCTGCGCCGCTGGGAGGCTGGTGACGCCGAGGTGCGTGCCTTGTGGAAGAAGATGAACGACTGGGTATATGCCGGCTTTGACGAGACCTACCGTCGCATGGGCGTTTCATTCGACAAGATCTACTACGAGAGCGATACCTACCTCGTGGGCCGCGATACCGTGCTCGAGGGCCTCAAGAAGGGCCTGTTCTACCGCAAGGAGGACCAGAGCGTGTGGGCCGACCTCACGCCCGACGGCCTGGACCACAAACTGCTGCTGCGCAGCGACGGCACGTCGGTCTATATGACCCAGGACATCGGCACCGCCCAGTTGCGCTACAAGGATTATCCCATCGACCGCATGATCTATGTCGTGGGCAATGAACAGAACTACCACTTCCAGGTGCTGTCACTGCTGCTCGACAAGTTGGGCTTCAAGTGGGGCAAGGACCTGGTGCACTTCTCCTATGGCATGGTGGAACTGCCCAACGGCAAGATGAAGTCCCGCGAGGGCACGGTTGTCGATGCCGACGAACTCATGGACGAGATGATCGACACCGCCACCGAGATGGCCGGTGAGCCCGGACGCCTGCAGGGTGTCCCCGACGAGGAGCGTGCCGACGTGCTGCGCATGATCGGCTTGGGAGCCTTGAAGTACTTCATCCTCAAGGTCGATCCCCGGAAGACCATGCTGTTTGACCCCAGCGAGTCGATTGACTTCAACGGCAACACGGGCCCCTTCATCCAATACACCCACGCCCGCATCCAGTCGGTGCTCAGGAAGAGCGGCGAGGACTACAATGCCGTCGATATCAGCACCGTGGACCCCAACGACAAGGAGACCTCGCTGATCCAGAAACTGGCCGACTTCACCACCGCCGTGAGCGATGCCGGACGCAATTACAGCCCCGCCCTGATTGCCAACTATGTCTATGACCTGGCCAAGGAGTTCAACCAGTTCTATCACGACTACAGCATCCTCAAGGAGCAGGACGACAAGGTGCGCGCCTTCCGCCTGCTGCTCAGCGCGACCGTGGCCGACGTTATCCGTCGCGGCATGGGCCTGCTGGGCATCGAGGTCCCCGACAGGATGTAAATCCCGCGAGTCTCGACAATTGGCATGATTCTTGCTATTATAGAAGGAAACTGAAAATTGATTTTTTGATTATGAACGAGTGGAATAATTTTAACGAAGTCGGTTACCGGACTGCTGTCCAGGCCGAGAATGAGGCATCGCTGCAGCGCTATGTCGCCGGCGTGATGCGCAAGGTGTATGGCAAGATGTCCCTGGGTCTGCTGGCGACGGCAATCACTTCTTTCCTGGTGCTGTCGAGCCAGACCGTGATGAATGTCCTCTTCAGCAATGCGGCAACAATGTGGATTCTGTTTGCCGCCGAGTTGGGCCTGGTGATTTACCTGAGTGCCCGCATCGACAAGTTGAGTTCGGGAACCGCCACCGCGCTGTTCTATGCCTACAGCATCCTCAACGGTGTGGCATTGAGCCCCATCTTCCTGATTTACACGGGGGCGAGCATCGCCACGACCTTCGCCATCACGGCGGGCACCTTTGGGGCCATGTCCATCTTTGGCTACGTCACTCGCCAGGATTTGACCAAATTCGGGTCTTTCCTGTTCATGGCTCTGTTGGGCTTGATTGTGTGCATTGTGGTCAACATGTTCATGCAGAACTCGACGTTTGAACTGCTCATCAGCGGCGCTGGAGTGCTCATCTTTGTGGGCCTCACCGCATGGGACACCCAGTCCATCAAGCGCATGTGTGCCGAGGCCGGCCCCGACGAGATGGGCAAGGTGGCCACGATGGGCGCCTTGAGCCTCTACCTCGACTTCATCAACCTGTTCCTGTACCTGCTGCGCTTCTTCGGCTCCAGCCGCGACTGATCGGCGCACTTGTCTTGAACAAATATTGA
>Ga0310695_10007015_pt1 | contig 18220 bp, 19 predicted proteins | sample RumenRJG_04DNA_FD_203882 | JGI IMG/M metagenome (GOLD analysis project Ga0310695, IMG submission 203882) | Bovine rumen microbial communities from Lethbridge, Alberta, Canada - RJG_04 (v2) (version 2) | ecosystem: Host-associated > Mammals > Digestive system > Stomach > Rumen | place: Canada...
TATATAAAAAATTGTTGCTATTTTTTTTGAAACTATATAAAAGTTTGTATTATGTATTCGCTATTATTTTTTTAATTTCAGTAGCAATAGTTATAACTTTCATATTCCATGGAGGAAGGTAGCGTAAAATAAAGTTCACAATTTGTTAATGAGAAATTACCGGAGTGCCTTTTCTCTGCAAAACCGTAAGCATTCTGTAGACTAAAGCAATATTTTCGTTTACGCTATATTAGATGATGAATGTCAATACATTGATACCGAGAATGTAAGAACTGGTGATTTGGTTTTTTAGATTATAGGAAGTGGAGATAAGAAAGTAATACATTACATAGTAAATAAGGAAGGTGTATGATTAGAAAAATTATTAGAAATATATTGGGGTTTCTGCTTTCTACTTTTGCTTTTATTTCTTGTTCAAAAGATGTAAATTTTTCAGGAGTATGGACTTCAACAAAATATGATTCGATAGGTTATGGAACTAAGATTGAAATATTCAATGACGGTAGAGTTAGGATGTCTTACTTTCCTAGTCAATCTCTGGTAAATACAACGGACGAATCTTATACGTGCACGTTGCTTTCACCAAAAGAAGGGTATTTGGATAAAGATAGTTGTCAAATCATTGTTAACGGAGAGCAGGAAAAATATACCATGCAGATATACTTTTGCAGTTCCGATGGTATGGCGATTCTTTTTGAAGATGGTTCAATTTGTGATTTTCTAAAAAATAATTGAATTTTGTACCTTGGAAATGATTATACTAAATGGAAATGCTGTTGATAAAGAAAATAAATGCCGCGGTGAAGCAAATTTAAAACAAAGAAAGGGGGAGCCTTATCATGGCTGTTTTAATTAATAAACGTAGTTTCTTAAAAATACTTATCTTATTTATGTTTTCTGTTTATTTGCATGCAGAAAGTGAAAAAGAATATGTTCCCATTCAGATAAATAACGGTAGGAACTGTTCTGTATATTTTTCAGATTATGACTATTTTGTATGTGATCCCTATGAATATAAAAACAGAATATGGTACTTAAATAGTATAAGTCTTGATTATAATGAACTCAAGCGCGACAGAGAAAACCACATATATGTTGATGATTATCCTCATTATAAAATAGATTTTATACATTCAAAACAGTTTAAGAAAATAATTCACGAACGGACAAAAAATAAACTTACGGATAAAATTTACTATCTTGTATATTCAGTCAAACAGTTCCGCTATAATGAATACTCATGTTATAGAAATTATGATGACTACAGAAAGGAGCTTCTTGAAAACGGATTTGTATGTATCGGAGAAATGAAGGATAATTGTCTTCAGTTCAATATTTCTGACAAAGACATGAAATTTACAGAAGACTATGCTGAAAAAATAATAGATTCATCTTGCCGTATTGAAAATGAAGTGAAACAACTTACAGGAGATGTAATTATAAAGAAAGCATACGGACCACCAAATTATGGAGAAACACCAAATATCGATACAATCGAATATTATCCTGTTTTACGGCTGTATAAGCCATGTACAGTTAATATTGAAAATAATGAAAGTGAAGTAAAGGAAGTTCAGCTAATTTTCTTAACAAGTAATTTTAAAATATCAGATTTAAACAATCAACGACTTTCCATAAATGCTAAAATTCAAATGGCTGAAACAGGCCATCATCATGAATTGTTTTATATTGTGATATCGAATCAGTCGCAGGTGATTTTCGTAAACAGGAAAAATGATTTGGGGAAATGAATGGAGTAGTTATGAGAGGTTTTAGAAAAAGTTTTAAACTAGCAGTATTTTTATTATTCTTTATAAATACCAGTGTATTTTGTGATTCTGAGAATGATAGAGATATGCTAAAAGCAATAGAAGAAGAAAATTTAATTCAAATATCGAAGCTTATATCTGAAAATCCTGATATAATAAAAGATTCCTATGAAAAGATATCAAGAAATCAATTTGTTATAAAATCGGTACTGGGGAAAAAATATAAATCCATGACTGAATTATTGAGATGTGGCTTGAATCCGAATGAGAAAGATGACTCTTGTGCTACTCCATTGTTTTTCTTGGCAACTAATTGCTGCTATCCAGAAAACAATGCAAATAAAATAAAATTTTTGGAGTATTTACTTTCTAATGGTGCTAATCCAAATATAGAAGTAATTCGGAAGAATAAGCTGCCAAAGACAACCCCATTAATGAATGCTTGTGGATATCTGGTTTATGATTTTTCTGAAAACGCATTAACGGTGGCAGAACTTTTAATAAAATATGGAGCGGATATAAATTATAAAAATGAACTTGGCCAGACACCATTATCTACAGCTCTTGAGAATGCAAATATAGATATTGCGTATTTTCTGATAATTAGTTGCAAATGTGAAATAGAGGGGTTCCATTATGATTCCTTTGAAGATTATAATAATGATTGTAATAAAGTTTCCAATTTGCAACTATTAAGAAGAATTGTTATTGATCTAAGAAGTCCAAAATATAAAAAGAAAAAGCAAATTATTAAGGAATTTAAAAAGAAAGGGCTTGATTATAAAAAAGAACCTATACCGAAGGAAGCATTAGATTTAATAAAAAAATTCTATCCAGAAAAGGAGGAACTTTATTTAAAAAAATACTAAAATTTTGTGATTCATAGTCCTTGCAAATTTACATAGAGTTGGGAAAAAGCAATATTTTCCCTTGTATATACTATGTATAGCGTTTTTGCTGCCGCCAAAAACACCGGTGGAGGGCGAGTTTAAATAGAGCCTAGCCCCGATTGGAGCACCGCCGGAGGCGTTCTGGAGGGAGGGAGCGGAGCGAGCGAGTGGAAGAATGGAGCGGGAGCGGAAGTGCGCAAAGCGGGGAAAAATATGGTGCTGGACGGCGCCGTAGGCCCGGCCACAGTTTAACCATAAAGGCTGCTCCAGAAATAAAAGAAGAATCAAGATTTTGGGTTTGCTCTTGAACAAAACGCTTATTATGGGTACAATTAGCTTATGTTTGACGTAAAGGATTCAGAGCCGTTTGACACGGACGAAGATGATTTTGACACAGTTCTTGAACGCGATATTACTTTTACAGGTAACATCCGTTTTTCAAAGCCCTTTATGATTAAGGGCAAAATGAGCGGGCTCATAGAAGCTACAAGCGACCTTCTTATTGACACGGACGCAGAGGTTGATGCTGACATTACGGCGGAAAGGGTATTGGTTCGCGGAAAGGTGAAGGGCAACATAAAGGGCTACAAGATGGTCTACGTTACTTCCACCGGTTCCGTAAACGGAGAAATTGCAAGTGCCCGCCCGGTATTGGAGTTGGGTTCCACTGTGAACGGAAAGATTGCCATGCTTCAGGGCAGCGAGGCTTCCGGTGCGGAAAAGCCGGACCTTTTTGCAAGCGGAGGTTTCTGATGAATCTCTTGAAGAAAAATTTGTTGAAGGCTTCTTTTTTTGCATTTGTTTTTTCTGTGGTTTCTGCAGCCGCATTGCCGTCTTTTGCACAGGCAGCCCGCCCGGATGCTTTAAAGCTTTACAAGTCCGGCAATTACAAAGAGGCTATCCGCGTGTGCCAGGAAGAGCTGAACGATCCTTCCCGTGGTACGGCCCAGGACATTGAATCCTACGTGGTTCTCTGCTGGTCTTTGGTTGCCAACAAGCAGTACCGCGAGGCAGAAAAAAGCGTAGCACAGGCAAGGCAGCTTTCTTCCTACGATGCCCGCCTGCTTGAAATTCAGGCTGAATCAAAATTTTATCTTGAAAAATATGACGAGGCAATGAATCTCCTCCAGCAGTATGTTGTAATTCCTAATGCAGACAAAAAGGGTTCCCAGCGCATAGGTCTTTCCTATTACCTTATGGGCGAAATCTATATCCGCCAGAAGAAGTGGGAGCATGCAGATATTGCAATTAGCAAGGCTGTGGACACTGAACCGGGAATGTCTTTCTGGTGGAGCAAGCTTGGCTATGCAAGGGAACAGGCAGGATACTATCAGGATGCTATTGTTGCCTACAACAAGGCAATAAGCCTGAATGCATCTTCTTCTGATGATGCCCGCCGTGGTCTTGTCCGCTGCCAGGCAAAGCTTAATCCCTAAGCCTTAAATTTTTCATGCGGAACATAATCCACTTTGAAACTCTTGGCTGCCGTCTTAATCAGGATGAAAGTGAAGGCGCAGCCAAAAGATTCTCTGATGCAGGTTTTGTATGCTCAATGGAAGGGGTGACTTCTGCCACTCCGCTAAATTCAGACGTGCTTCTTTGCATTGTGAATACCTGTACCGTTACTGCAAAGGCTGAACAGAAGGCACGCAGAATAATAAGGCTTCTGCTTGAAAAATATCCGCTTTCGCCAGTAATCGTAACCGGATGCTATGCCCAGTTGGACGGTCCGTTTATAGAACAGATGGATTCTTCCCGCATAGTGATTCTTTCCGGTAACAAAAAAGAGCTTTTGTCTGACTTGGCAGAGGAATTTAAGTCTTGCACATCTCTTTCCGCAGAAGAAGTAAAGCTTTTTATCCAGAAAAAATCCGCTGCAAAAAAACAGAACGCATTTTCCCTCTATACGCCTGTATTTGAAAAGCACAGCAGGGCTTCCATAAAAATACAGGACGGTTGCAACAACGCATGCACTTTTTGCCGCATACACTTGGCAAGGGGAAAGTCCGTTTCCTTGGAGCCAGAAGAAGTATTGCGCCGGGTTTTGGAACTGGAGGCTAGGGGAACAGGAGAGGTTGTCTTTACCGGTGTTAACCTAAGCCAGTATTCTGCACAAGATGCCAATGGAAAAAAAATTGACTTTACCCAGCTTTTGGAATACCTGCTTAGCAACACAAGCAAAATAAAATTTAGGATTTCTTCTTTTTACCCCCAGCACATAACGGAGCGTCTCTGCAACTTTTTGGCTGACCCAAGAATACAGCCGTCATTCCACCTTAGCGTGCAGTCGGGGAGCGATGAAATCCTTAAAAAAATGGCAAGACCCTACAGGGCGGATGACGTAATAAAAGCGGTTGAACTTTTGCGCAGGGCAAAAAACAATCCCTTCATTGGCTGCGACATGATTGCAGGCTTTCCGGGAGAGACTGAGGAGGATTTTATCCTTACCACGGAACTGTGCAAAAAAGTGTCATTCTCATGGATTCACGCATTTCCATTTTCTCCGCGGCCGGGAACACCAGCCTTTAGCATGAAGGCTCAGGTTGCGCCAGCGGTAAAGAACCAGAGGGTAAAACTTTTAACCTCACTTGCAGTGCATGGAAAGATTGCCTACATAAATTCCTGCAAAGACCAGATATTTCCTGCTGTATGCGAAAATTCTCGCAAGGACAGGCTTGCTTCGGCAATGCTCAGCAACCATGCTTCGGCAGGGCTCAGCAACCGTGCTTCGGCAGGGCTCAGCAACCGTGCTTCGGCAGGGCTCAGCAACCGTGCTTTACAGGGAAGTGTCCATGCGGTAACATCAAATTTTTTGCACTGCAAATGCCTTTTGCAAGATGGTCAAGAAATTCCGGCTCCGGGAACAATAGTAAATGTAAGAATAAAAGAAGCGTTGCTGGAAAGCATAAAAAACGGCGGGGAAGAGGAGTGTCTGGCAGAAATAATTTTATAGGCTTAAAAAAGCAGGCGCGGCAGGGATTGGAGTACCTTTAGTCCCGTCCGCAGGGCGGGATGAGCCGCGCAAGACGGCGAAGTACGGAAAGCCCCTTGCAAAAGAAACTGCCGCAATAATCAGCCTTATCTATTGGGCATTACGATAGCTGCAATTATGTATGCCAAGAGACCTGCTCCTCCTGCAAGAGTAAATAGCACCCATGCAAGCCTTATGATAGTGGAGTCAACGTCAAAATATTCTGCAATTCCGCCGCACACACCGGCAAGCTTTTTGTCTGAATTGGATTTGTAAAGTTTTTTGCTGGACATTTTTTTCTCCTATTTGAGTTACTTTATACGACTTTGTGCGACTTTATGCAACAGGCAGAATGCAGGCAAGGATCCCCGCAAAAGTGGAGCCCCTGCCTACATTAGCTTTTATGCTTATTTCTTGAAGCCTTCTGCAACGGCAACTGCACAAGCAACTGTACAGCCAACCATTGGGTTGTTACCCATTCCCATAAAGCCCATCATTTCTACGTGGGCAGGAACAGATGAAGAACCTGCAAACTGTGCGTCTGAGTGCATGCGGCCCAAAGTATCTGTCATACCGTAGGAAGCAGGACCAGCTGCCATGTTGTCCGGGTGGAGTGTGCGTCCTGTACCGCCACCAGAAGCTACGGAGAAGTATTTTTCACCGTGTTCAAGGCGTTCCTTCTTGTATGTACCTGCAACCGGGTGCTGGAAGCGTGTTGGGTTTGTAGAGTTACCTGTAATGGAAACGTCAACACCTTCGTGCCACATGATTGCAACGCCTTCGCGAACGTCATCTGCACCGTAGCACTTTACGATAAGGCGCTCTGGATTGTTTCCGTATGGGATTTCCTTTACAACGGTCAAAGCCTTGTCTGTACCCTGTCCGTTAAAGTAGTCCATCTTTGTCTGAACGTATGTAAAGCCGTTGATTCTAGAGATAATCTGGGCTGCGTCCTTTCCAAGACCGTTAAGGATAACGCGGAGCTTGTTCTTGCGGACCTTGTTTGCGTTTGCTGCAATCTTGATTGCACCTTCTGCTGCTGCAAAAGACTCGTGGCCTGCAAGGAATGCAAAGCACTGTGTCTCTTCGCTCAAGAGTCGGGCACCAAGGTTTCCGTGTCCAAGACCAACCTTGCGGTCATCTGCAACAGAGCCAGGGAGGCAGAATGCCTGCAAGCCCTTACCAATGTTTGCTGCTGCTGTAGAACCAGTCTTGTCTCCAGACTTTTCGCCTTCCTTGATTGCAATTGCTGAACCAAGAACATAGGCCCATTTTGCGTCTTCAAAACAAATCTGCTGTGTTGACTGGCAGATTTCGTATGGATCGAATCCCTTTGACTTGCACAAATCGCGTGCTTCCTGGAGACCTTTTTCTCCTTCAGCAAAGCCGTATTCTTTAAGAGCCTTATTCACCTGGGGAATGCGGCCTTCATAATCTTCAAATAATGACATATTAATTCCTCATTAAAGTTAATATCAATTGGCAAAAAAGCTTATTCCGCCAAATGTCTTATTCCTTGCGCGGGTCAATAAGCTTAACCATGCCCTGGTCTTCTGTTACGCGGCCGTAGTGTGTGCGTGCAGCTGCAAGAGCATCAGGACCAGACTTTCCAGCCTTAAGGGCATCCATAAGCTTTCCGAGGTTTACGCAGTTGTAGCCAATAATCTGGTTGTCCTTGTCAAGGGCAATGTTTTCTACGTAGCCTTCTGTCATTTCCAGGTAGCGTGGGCCCTTTGCCTTTGTTGCGAACATTGTACCAACCTGTGAGCGGAGGTTCTTTCCGAGGTCTTCCAAAGATGCGCCAACCTTGAGTCCGTCCTTTGAATATGCAGACTGTGTGCGTCCGTATACAATCTGGAGGAAAAGTTCGCGCATTGCTGTGTTGATTGCATCGCAAACAAGGTCTGTGTTGAGTGCTTCAAGAAGTGTCTTACCGATGAGGATTTCAGAAGCCATGGCGGCTGAGTGTGTCATACCAGAACAGCCGAGAGTCTCTACGAGGGCTTCTTCAATAATGCCGTCTTTTACGTTGAGCGTAAGTTTGCAGCAACCCTGCTGTGGTGCGCACCAACCAATGCCGTGGGTAAAGCCTGAAATGTCTTTGATTTCTTTTGCCTGAACCCATTTTCCCTCTTCAGGAATAGGTGCCGGCCCGTGATATGCGCCCTTAGCCAAAGGACACATGTGTTCCACTTCTGCGGTGTATTTCATTTAAAATGCTCCTTAAGAACCCCGAAAGGCCTTAGTTTTGGGAATACACATAAGCGGAATTTCTTCGCAATAATTGAATTTCAGCCAAACAATCATTTTTTCAAAGGAATCCGTTTATTTGTGCTTATATAAAGTAGCATTTTTTTTAATTTTTTACAACCATCTTGGACGATATGCCGAATTTTACTGTGCCCGGTCCTACGGAGCCGGTCAGTCTCTCTGCATTACCGCCCTTCCGCCCTTCGGTAACCCTCATACCGTCCTGCGGCCGGTACTAAAGGGGCTCCACGGCGGCGTAGGCTTCTTTTGTGTAGCTGCAAAACTTACAATGAATTTTTTCAGACATATTTGCCTGGGAGCGAAACACAAAATTGATTTCCGTGCGTCCTTGCCAGAAGGCTTGACACAACAGTCTAAGTTAGTTATAGTTATCTATGATTAGCAAAAACTAATTATCAGCCAAACAATCATTTTAGGAAGAAGTATTTTTGGAGGTTTTTAATGTTGAACAAAGTTGCAATCAGCAATGTAATTGGCCGCGAAATTATAGACTCGCGCGGAAACCCAACCGTAGAAGTTGACGTAATCCTTGAAGACGGCACATTGGGACGTGCGGCAGTTCCAAGCGGAGCAAGCACCGGAGAAAACGAAGCCCTTGAACTCCGCGACGGCGACAAGAACCGCTTTGGCGGAAAAGGTGTCCTCAAGGCAGTGGAAAACGTAAACAAAATCATTGCCCCCGCACTCAAAGGCGCAAACGTATTTGAGCAGCGCGCAATAGACCAGAAGATGCTCTCCCTTGACGGAACCCCAACAAAGAGCAAGCTAGGAGCAAACGCAATCCTCGGAGTTTCACTTGCAACAGCCCAGGCCGCTGCTAAGTCTCTCAACATTCCACTTTACCGCTACATAGGAGGAGCAAACGCCCACGTCCTTCCTGTTCCCATGATGAACATCATAAACGGTGGCGCACACTCAGACGCCCCAATCGCATTCCAGGAATTCATGATCCGTCCTGTTGGCGCAAAGAGCGAAAAAGAAGCCGTACGCATGGGTGCAGAGGTTTTCCATGCCCTTGCAAAGCTCTTAAAAGGCCGCGGACTTTCAACAGCTGTTGGTGACGAGGGTGGTTTTGCACCAAAGTTCAACGGAATCAACGATGCCCTGGATTCAATCGTTCAGGCAATCAAGGACGCAGGCTACAAGCCCGGTGACGACGTAAAGATTGCAATGGACTGCGCTGCTTCCGAATTCTCCGTAGAAAAGGACGGAAAGTTCTTCTACAACTACAGCAAGCTTTCAAACGGCATGCCAAAGGATCCAAACGGAAAGGAACTTTCTGATGATGAGCAGATTGCATATCTTGAAGAGCTCATCACAAAATACCCGATTGACTCCATAGAAGACGGCCTTGATGAAAACGACTGGGAAGGCTGGAAGAAGCTTACCGCAAAAATCGGTGACCGCTGCCAGCTTGTAGGCGACGACCTCTTTGTAACAAACGTAAAATTCCTGGAAAAGGGAATCAAGTCAGGCGTTGCAAATTCAATCCTCATCAAGGTTAACCAGATTGGCTCCCTCACAGAAACCCTTGAGGCAATAGAAATGGCCCACCGCCACGGCTACACAACCGTAACAAGCCATCGCTCAGGCGAAACAGAAGACACAACGATTGCAGACATAGCGGTTGCCACAAACTCTGGCCAGATAAAGACCGGTTCCATGAGCCGCACAGACCGCATGGCAAAGTACAACCAGCTCATCCGCATCGAGGAAGAGCTTGGCGACACAGCGGTTTATGGCTACAAAAAGCTAAAGTAAAAGCCTTGTTATACTTATGCTGCCCGGGTTCTTTTTTGGAATTCGGGCAGCTTTTTTTAAGGAGCAGCAAATGTCATTCACCGATAATTTTGGAAATCCCAAGGGCTTACTCGGAAAGCTCATGCTTGTTACAATGGAGAAAGAGCATCTGCCTATGGCAAAGTGGGCCTTCACTTTGATGAATATCCCACAGTCCGGAAAAATCTGCGACATAGGCTGCGGTGGAGGCTACAATGTGCACCGTCTTCTTGAAAAATCTGCCGGGGCAAAAGTATACGGAATAGACATCTCCGAAGAAAGCGTAAAAAAGGCAAAGAAAATCAACCGTGCTGAACTTGGCAGCCGCTGCGAAATCTTGCAGGGTAGTGCGGAATGCCTTCCCTTTGCAGACGGAGAACTTGATATGGTTACAGCCTTTGAGACGGTCTTTTTCTGGAAGAACATAAAAATTTGCTTTGCCGAAGTAAGGCGTACGCTCAAGGCCGGTGGAAAATTCATTGTCATCAATAACTACGGCGACCCAAAAATCGACTGGGAAAAGAAGGTCCCCTGCATGACCCGCCACACGGCTCAGGAAATAAAATCTCTTATGCAAAGTGCAGGATTTGACTGCATAAGCATTTCAGAAAAAGGCACACTCTTTTGCGTAACAGGAGTTGCAAAATGAAGGAAGGTGTTTGGAACTTTTTTGCACCAATTTATGAGCGGGCAATGAAAAGCCAAAAATCCATCTACGACTACATCTACAAAGAAATTTCTGCGGCAGCAAGCGGAAAGGATGTGCTGGAACTAGCCACCGGCCCCGGCATGATTGCAAAACACATTGCCCCCTCTGCAAAAAGCGTAACCGCAACTGATTTTGCCCCCAAGATGATTGAGACTGCAAAGAAGGGCAGTGTCCCGGACAACGTTAGCTTTGAAGTAGCGGATGCAACAAATCTTCGCTACCAAAACGATTCCTTCGACCTTGTGGTGATTGCAAATGCCCTGCACATAATTCCAGAACCGGAAAAAGCTTTGGCAGAAATAGACAGGGTGCTAAAAGCAAACGGCACACTTATAGCGCCAAATTTCATCGAGCGGGAAAAGGGAAAAAAGAATCTCTGGCAGAAAATCCTTTCCCTGGTCGGCATAAAATTTGCTCACGAATGGACAGCAGAAGAATATAAGACCTTTTTGTCAGACCACGGCTGGCAGGTTACAAAAAGCCATGTCTGCAAGGGCAGAATAGACCTGCTCTATGCAGAATGCAAAAGGATAAAATAAAGTGTGCAGCTAAACTCCATTCCCTGTCATGGGAATACATTGCATCTTTTACTCATCCTCCTGTTCCAAAGAGGGACAGGGGGATTTTTTATGCGAAAGCTTTACTTTTTGTTCTTGTGCCAAAGTTCGCAAAGTTCCCTTGAAGCAGCCTCCACGTCATCCGCACCGGCAACCGCAGAAACCACAAAGAAGCCTGCAATGCCAGTCTTTGCAAGCTGCGGAATGTCCGCCGCCTTTACGCCGCCTCCAACAACTACGGGGATTGGGCTTACCTTTGCAAGCTTTTCAATTTCTTCAAAGTCGCGCGTGATTATTTTTCCACTGCTGTCTTTACCGCAGTCAGGCTTTGTCTGGGTAGGGTGAAGGGGACCTGCTCCAAAATAGTCAATGCAGGAAGTGTCTGCCTTTTTAACGTAATCAAAAAGCTCCTCTGTCTGCGCGGAAAGCCCAACAATTGAATCTTCCCCAAGATACTTTCTGCAAATCTCAACTGGAATGTCCGACTGTCCAACGTGAATGCCGTCAACCTTAATTCCTTCTTCCCTGGCTGCAAGCACAACGTCCAGCCTGTCATCAACAACAAGCGAGCATTTTTGGCAAAGCCCCAGTTCCTTTATTGCGTCTGCCGCATCGCGCGTAAGGGCAATCATCTCCCTTGCAGAAGCAACCTTTGACCTTACCTGCACGATTGTAAATCCGCTTTTTACCGCCGCAAAAACAATGTCCTTAACAGGCCTGCCGTTAGTGTTTTCTGGCCCCACAACAAGATAGGCAGAAATATCAAGAGTCTTCCTATTATACATTCTTTCCTCCAGAATCCTTTCCAAGAATAGCGTCAACTTTTTCCGTCTTTGAATGCATCATGTCCGTAAAGCCCGGCCTAATGTCTGCCTTAAGAACAACCTCCGTCCTTATTCCCTGGTCAACAAGAACCTTGGTAGCGTCCTTTACAACCTTCATAACATCATCCCATTCGCCCTCAATTTCCGTGAACATGGAATTGGTGCGGTTGGAAAGCCCCGAGTCGCGGATAACCTTTATCACCTGGGAGACAAGAGGTGCCATTTCCTCCCCAGTGCCGCATGGTGCAATGGCAAGTGCAATAAGAGTGTTCATTATTTTCCTCCAAAAATATCCAGCTTGAACGGATTGTTTGCAACATCCTGTGAAGTGGCATTGTAAAGCGCGTCAATAAATTCCGTGCGGAACGAAGCAGGACCCCTGCATTTTGAATGCGCAGACTTACCTGCAAATTTGTAGATGCAGGAACCTGTTACCGCAGCCGTAAACGCATCTGCAACGCAAGCATAAATTGCCATCACTCCGCCAAGAGAACATCCTGCCCCGGTAATCATAGGCATAAAAGATGACCCGCCGCTTATCAAAAGTGATGTTTCTCCGTCGGTAACAAAATCTTCCGGCCCGGAAACAGCAACCGCCCCGCCAGTATGAAGAGCAAGAGCCTTTGCATCTTCCTTTGCCTGCAAAACAGAATCCGTAGCGTCAACTCCGCGCACCGTAGACTTTTGCCCGGAACCTATTCCCCAAAGGGAAGCAAGCGCAATAATTTCGGAAGCATTGCCGCGGATAATTCCGGGTCTTTTGTCTGCAAAACTTTTTAAAAGCTCAGACCTAAGCCCGCCAATCCCAATTCCAACAGGATCAAGAACCCAAGGCCTCTTTAGCTCACAAAGCCTGCGTGCGGTGCGGGGAAGTGTTTCCGCATAAACTGGAAGCAGCGTCCCCATGTTAATGTAAAGCGACTTTCCCGCAGCCGCCATAGCCTCGCCCTCATCAGGAAGGTAAACCATAGCCGCCGAACCACCAACAGCAAGCTGGGCGTTTGCAACAAATTCAATCGTCACCGTATTCGTAATAGAAGGTGCCATGGGGTTTTGAGCCCTCACGTCTTCAACTGCCTTTGCAACCTTTGCCTTAATCTCTTCAACAGACTGCATACAGCGCTCCTTTAGTATAAAAATTTAAAACAAAAAATGCCTGCATAGAAAGCAGGCATAAAAGTCTTCTAAAGGCATTTATTTTGCTCCCTACGCGGGGACGCATCAAGCCACACGTAAAAACGCTCGGCATAACACGCACATCCGATCAGGTTCCAAGGGTCAGCTTCCGCTTTCTCAACCTTCATGCCAAAATGCGGCACAAGGTTCCCCTGCAAATCCAAAATGAATATACATCAAAAAAAAATCTTTGTCCATACGCAATGCATTAATGCATCATCAAAAAACCGAGAATAGGTAAGGGCTTAGGGGCACTTAAGAAAATCTTCCTGCTCACTCTTCATAATCATTCCTCTCTTGGCGGTTCCCTGCCTTGCGGCAGGTCGGGCTTTCCGGGGTTCCGCTATCGCTCCATTCCTTCGGAACGGCTTCGCCGCCCCTACAATCCCTAACCGGTTGTCTGCAGAAAGGCTTTTTCCGCAAAGGAAAGACACTCTTTCTCTATCAGTCATGCCGAACTCGTTTCGGCATCCGTAGATGTTAAGCCCCAAAGCAGGGACAATCATAAATGCCCTTCCTTAACGGCTCAAAAGCCCATGAACCTTTAAATCGCCTCTCTCCTGTAAAAGAACAATTGCCCCCCGACTGCTCTCATGGAAGCAGCCGGAAGCGTGTTGTGAAATCTTTCAATATGATAGAAGAAAGATGTGCTTTTGTAAACTGCAGTGCGAAGTGCAAAAATTCTCACTGAGAATTTCTAAAAAGTCAGTAAGAATTTAAAAAACTCACTGACTTTTTGGGCAAAATCCAGTAAGAATTTTCTATTTTGAAATTGATTATTGCCACACGGATTTTGAAAAATCTAACGATTTTTCAAAAAAACTTGCGAAGTTTTCTTCAAAAACATACGGAGAATTTTTTAAAACTCCGTATGTTTTTGAATTATTGTGTCAAAAAACGGTTTTCAAATCTTTCGATATATCTTGGAAAAAAGATTTTTTGCAATGCTAGCTACAATTGATGCATAATCCGTTTCTGATCTATGATTATACAATATATACATACGCTCAATCCTAAAATTACAAGTACAAAAACATATATAAACAAGGATTTTTCATAAGTAGTTTTTGTACTTTTTATTTTTTTTACGAACAAGAGTAAAAACCACAGGGCAAAAACAATAATTGGTATAGAAAAAATGACAAAAGGTGTTAATCCCATTTTCTCAAACCAACCTGTAACCTTATCTATGATTTTTCCAAAAAGAATCTCAATTATATTATTTCTAACATCTAAAAGATATAACATGTTCTTCAACTCCTAAATTAATTGCCACTAGTTTTTCCATATATGTACAATCCTCCTGGAATAAGAACATCTTCCATCATATAACCTACTACTCCAACCGCTGTTTTTATAAATCGACCATTACCTTGTATAAATCGATGTGCTCCAGAATTATAGCCTAAACGAACTTGGCGTTGTCGGCTTCCTCGTTGATTTTGTGGTATTTTTCTCCGCCTGCCTCATCGAACGCACCTTCTTTTTCCTCCACGATGTTTCCGTTCGCATCGTATTCGTAGCTTTCTGGCGGTTCCCTGCCTGCCCTTCGACAAGCTCAGGGAACAGGCAGGTCGGGCTTTCCGGGGTCGCTTGAAACTTCGTTGCGAGAGCCGCCTTTCGGCTCCATTGCTGGGGTTCGCCCCTTCGACTACGCTCAGGGAACTCGCCCAACAGCAACGGCTTCGCCGCCACTACAATCCCTTACCGGTGAATCTATAAAAGCCTTTACGCAAGGAAAATGCACTTTCTTCCATATAAATGCATTCTCTTTGCGCCTCAAAGATCCATGAAACCTTGAGCCGCTTTTTCTGCCTGTCAAATAGCTGGTGCAGAGGCGCTTTCATGGGAGCGCCTTGGTCTGTAAAAGTTGCTTTATGATAGCAAAAAATAGGGACTTTGTAAATTCAAAAATTCTCAGTGGAAATTAGGAAAATTCTCAGTGAGAATTTTAAAATTCTCACTGAGAATTTTTAAAAACTCAGTGAGAATTTTCATAAAACTCACTGAGAATTCTTGTATTTTTTCTTAAAATTTTTAAAAAAAACTTGCCGTTTTGGGATGTTTTTTATTATTTTAAGATTGTATTCTTCGGCCGAGAATATGGAACTTCGTTGGAGTTCCCAGAAAAAAAATCGCTAGCGGAGGTGCTTATACGGTACTTCAAAACAGTTATTAAAAATGGGGGTACATTCTATGATGTATTCTGTAACAAAACGCCAGAACCCGCTCGACAGAGATGCGGATTCTAAGTATTATGCGTCGGCTGAGTACGGCGAGGAAATCGATGTAAATGCATTGGCAAAGGAAATTTCCAAGTCCTGCACGCTGACCCCGGCAGATATTGTAGCAGTTATCGAGAGTTTCTTGGATAAGATGCCGCAGTACCTGAAAAGTTCAAACCGCATCAGACTGAACAAGTTTGGAATCTTTAAGCTCTCGTTCAGTTCGATTGGGCATGATAAGGCAGAGGACGTAAGCTCAAACGATATTAAGAGCCTGCGTGTCCTTTTTACCCCGAGTGCCGAGCTTAAGAAAGAGCTGTCCGATGTGAGCTACACAAGGAAGTAGGTACGGCTTCTTGAGGTAGAGCAAAAACATATTGTACCAAATATCAGTCCCGCAGAGACTCAAATCTGCAACTTACAATTAATTCATTATTAATTTACGGCTGCCAATCTGGTTGCAAACAGATGCAAGCCTAAGCACTAAACAAAATCCCCTGCGCCTGCTAAGCCAGCTCCGCCAGGGGATTTTTCAATTCATCCTGTCCTAGCTGCGGAATTCGCGTGGAACCCTGCGCGTAAGCACGGTGGTTATTTCGTAGCTGATTGTTCCCGTAAGCTTTGCAATGTCGTCTGCTGTCTGCAATGCTCCGTCTTCCTTGCAGCCAAAGATTACTGCCTTATCCCAGCGCTGGATTTCCTTGTTGTCCTTGCCAATGTCTACCATGCACTGGTCCATGCAGATGCGTCCGCGTACGGGGTAGGCCTTTCCGTTGATTGCAACCTTTATTCCATTCTGGGCAAAGCGGCGCAGAAATCCGTCTCCGTATCCAATAGGGAGCAGGGCTATGTCCGTGTCTTCTTCTGCTATCCAGGTGCGGCCGTAGCCAACGCTCATGCCTTTCTTGAATGGGCGTATTGCGCACACTTCGGTTTCCAAAGTCATTACAGGTTTTAGGTTGATTGGAGTTCCTTTCTTTGCAAGGTATTGTGCATTAACTTCGTCCGCATCGTAGCCGTAGACTATAATGCCAGGTCTTACCATGCCCATGTGCGTTTCTGGAAGGTCAAGCGTTGCGGCGGAATTTGCGCAGTGGCATATTCCCGCGCTAAGGCCAGCTTCCTCTATGCCCCTAATTGCGCTCTTGAATTCTTCAAACTGCTTTTTTGTGTAGTCGCAGTCAGCCTGGGATTTTCCGTCGCTCGTTGCAAAGTGGGTCATGGTTCCTTCATGCAAAAGAATTCCTGTGTCCGCTATGTGCCTTGCCAAAGATGCAGCGTCCTTTGCATAGCAGCCTATCCTTCCCATGCCTGTGTCCACCGCAAGATGCACCGGGTAGGATTTTTTTCCCTGCCTTAAAGCTTCCTTTGCAAACATGTCAATGTATTCTTCATCAAAGACAAAGGGGGTAAGGTCTGCCTTTACCGCATCATGAATTTCTTCCGGGCTTGCAAGAGAGAAGAGCAGTATGCGTCCTTTGATTCCGGCTTCCCTAAGTTCAACTCCTTCTTCCACTGCCGCAACCGCAAGAAATTCAACACCTGCCTCCAGTGCCGCCTTTGCACATTCAATTGAACCATGGCCGTATGCATCCGCCTTTACAGGAACGCACATCTTAACGTCAGGTTTTGTAAATCTGCGTATTTCCTTTATGTTGTGCTTAAAATTCTCCAAATGAATTATTGCTTTTGTTGCCCTCATATTTTCCACCCGTTTATAAAGTTCTATCCAAAATTATGTCATTGTCGGGCTTGACCCGATAATCTGCTAAGAAGATTGCCGGAACAAGTCCGACAATGACAGACCCTGAATCAAGTTCAGGGTGACAGCTATTTGCTATTCGTTATACTACTATCGGAAAAACCGCCGTCGTATATTATTCAAGCTCAAAGCTTGTAAGGTAAAATTCCCTTGTGGCTTTAATCATGTAGTCAACATCCATTGAACCCGCGCTTTCGTAGGGGGAATGCATTGCCCACTGAGCAAGCCCAATGTCTACGCAAGTAACGGAAACGTTTGCCGCGCTTATGTTGCCAAGCGTTGAGCCTCCTGCCATGTCGCTCCTGTTGGTGAATACCTGGAATGGAAGGCCAGCCTTTTTGCACACGCACTCAAAGAATGCCGCACTTACAGCATCGCTTGTGTATTTTTGCGCCGCGTTGAATTTTATTACAGGCCCGCCGTTAACAAATGGCCTGTTTACAGGGTCTGCCTTGTCCGCATAATTTGGATGAGCCGCATGTGCGTTGTCCGCGCTCACCATGAATGATTTTGCAAGTGCCCTGTAGTAGTTGGAAGCATCCTTTCCTAAGGCAATGTTTATCCTCTGCAGTGTGTCGTAAAGGAATGTGGATGCAGCTCCCTGCCGCGTAAGGCTACCCACCTCTTCGTTGTCAAAGACGCAGTGGATGCAAATGTTTTTTGTGCAAGGCCCATCTTTTACTGCTTCCAAAAATCCGCGGAAGCTTGTCCAGACACATTCAAGGTCGTCAATCTTGGGGCTTGCAATAAACTCTCCGTCCTTTCCCCAGAAGCTGCCTTTTTCCCTGTTGTACAAAAAGAGGTCCGCGCTAACAATGTCTTTTTGGCTTACCCCCGCAAAAGAGGCAATTTCATTTAGGAAGGGGTCAGAATCCTCACCGTCCTTACCCTTGGCCGCCTCTTCCCCAAGTCCGCAAAAAATTGGCAGGAGTTCATTCTGCACGTTGAATTTGTGGCCTTCGTTTGCATCACGGTTCATGTGGATTGCAAGGTTTGGAATCATAAGCAGGTCTTTGTCTGCGTTTACAAGATGCTGCCTTAGGGTTATTTTTCCGCCATCTTCCCCGGCCTTGCAGATAATTCTTCCCGCAACGGAAAGGGGCCTGTCAAACCAGGGGGCGCAAAGCATGCCGCCGTATTTTTCTACGTTCAGCTTTATGTACTTTCCTTCAGATTTTATGCAGGGATTTTCCTTTATCTTGAATGAAGGGGAATCGCTGTGGCTTGCCGTAAGCATAAAGCCGTCAAAGTCTTTTGAAGGTGGCAGAGCAAAAGATATTATGGAAG
>Ga0310695_10007020_pt1 | contig 18213 bp, 18 predicted proteins | sample RumenRJG_04DNA_FD_203882 | JGI IMG/M metagenome (GOLD analysis project Ga0310695, IMG submission 203882) | Bovine rumen microbial communities from Lethbridge, Alberta, Canada - RJG_04 (v2) (version 2) | ecosystem: Host-associated > Mammals > Digestive system > Stomach > Rumen | place: Canada...
ATTAGTGATCTCCTTCTGTATGCGGTAAACCCTTGTTACAACTGCTTTAGTATACTCAGTAGTATACAGGTGAATCCGCGATGCTACAGCTGTGGGGTCACTTCATATTATCTGACGAGTCTGTCAGGATCATCCTTGCAAATGAAGGCCTGTCTGATGCGCCCTGTTTTGCATGGAAAATAAGACGCAGCAGGAAACAGGAGACGGCAAGGTTCAGCGCAATGAGAAGGGCATCATTGTGAATGAAGTTTGAGCCTCGCTGCATGAGAACCAGCGAAGGCGAGAGGACGATGGCAAGAATATAGGGCAGCTTCATCTTCAGCCCGGACATCCTGCTCAGAAACAGATAAAGAATAAAGGTGAGAGAGGAAACCGAGATCAGCATTATGGAAAGCACAGGCTGCAGCAGGCCGTTCATAAGCTCTATGATCTCACCGAACAGCCCGCGCCTGACAAAGCCCGCTGAATAGTTGACCAGGCTGCAGCCAAGCGGATAGGAAAAACTGATAAGCCCTTTCACGATTCCATCGATGTCGGCTGCAAATGCCAGGATGACGGCTGCGACGGCCGCTGTCAGCAGGATGAATCTGAAAGCTCCTGATGCGCTCCTGTGAAACTGGGTACTGTCTCTCTTTGCCGCATCGCCCGCGGAAATCTCCTGACAGTTATTCTGAGGCTCGGTTGTCATATGTATGCTTAAGAATGGATAGCGCGCTCAGGGCAGCTCATATGCTGGCAGCAGGCATGAATATCGATCTCAGCGGCCGCGCACTGATTTTAACCTGTATTCCCGATTGCTGCTGTTCGGAGGCCCAATTGAGCCTTTATTTGGAAAATCAGCACTGTTACAGTAAAATGCCGTCGGCTTTAGGGAAGATATTTTGAACAGGCTTTTCTCTGCCGCTTGAAATTATGATTCCTGTGCCTTGCACACTTCGAGTTTTTAGGAATTGATCATGGATCTTGAGTCTCTTGTCGCTTTTGCCGGACGCCACTACATTCTGTCCGCGCTCTTCGTATTGTGTCTCGTAATGCTGATCTACACCCAGATCCGCATAATGATCTCGCCGGTCAGGGCCCTTACTTCAGGAAAGGCAACGGATCTCATCAATAATGCCAATGCTGTTCCGGTTGATCTGAGGACTGACAAGGAGTTCGCTGCCGGGCATATCACAGGTGCCGTCAATCTTCCCCTGAAGCTTGTAGGTGAAGGCAATTTCGGCGCCATAGACCGCTTCCGCAATGTTCCTCTCATAATCGTTGATCAGAACGGCGCCGGCAGCTATGACGTGGCCCGTACCATCAGAAAGGCAGGATTCCCCGAGGTCTATGTCCTCGCCGGCGGCATCGGCATGTGGACTGACGAGCACATGCCGCTGGTAAAGCACTGATCGCTGGCTATGCCGCGTCATGATGGCACTGCCGCCAGGCAGCTGATTGCCGATATGTACGGCTGCAGCAGCGGCATTCTCAATGATCCGGAGATCATAAAGAATACGGCCCGCCGGGCTGTGGAAATGATCGGTGCCGAGATAGTCGAGGAGTGCGTGCACCGCTTCTCGCCTGTCGGGATTACGTACTTTGCCGTGATAACCACCTCGCATTTTTCCATTCACACCTGGCCTGAGCTCGGCTATGCTGCAGTTGACATATTTTCCTGCTCGGCCGATGTCCCAGAGAGCGTCGCGCAGTTCCTGAAGTCTGCCTTCAGGGCCTCTTCTGTCAGGACAAGAATGGTTGAGAGAATTATTGGCACGGCTGACAGTCTTGCTACCAGCTGACAGAAAGGAGAGCCCCTGAGCATGCGTTTCAATCCCGGATACAGAATAAAGGTTGGGCAGCGTGAGTTTTCCGTCACAGGCCGCATATCGTACCGCGGCAATGACGGCAGCGTCTGGGATGAGTACAGTCTGAGAGACGCATCCGGCAGAACAGCCTGGCTTTCAGTTGATGATGAAGAAGGTGAATATATCCTGTCAGAAGCCACAGGCCTTCAGCATCCTCCCGAGGGCTTCAGCCTGTACTGGCAGGGCAGCGAGCGGGTGACCGGCGTGTCAGGCCGGGTTGATGTCGAGCCAGGCGATGAGGCAGTGTGCTCAGACTACGAGGATCACAGCGGCCGGATTTATTCTGTGGAGCGCTGGGATGATGAGACTGAGTACTCCCTGGGAACAATCCTTGATCCTGACAAAATCATCAGGATCTCAGGGGGAGGCGTGGCCGGGTGGATGCAGAACCTTCCCTTCCTCAGGAACTCATCCGTCTCTCCCAGGGATGCTGGCATTGCACTGCTGTGTGTAGTGGTTCCCATCATTTTTGCCCTGCATGGAAGTAAAGGGCAGGATATAAACAGCTACCTTGAGTCCCAGCCGGATAAATATGTCCGTGTTACATCACTTACCAGCTCTGCTGACAATCATTCAAGGGCCACGGTATACAGTGCCGCTACGTCATGGGCAGGCGGCAGGTCTCCCGGGGACACTGCCGATGATATTGTTTCGAACTGCACGGACGAGTTCACCCGGATAAGGAAAAATGACATGGAGCCGGAGGACGGCTCGGTTTCCATGCTGACCCGCAGGAACTACGTCTTTATTTACAGGGATGCTGACGCGGGGAACGTGCTTGTGCAGGTGGAGCCCAGGAAGTACTCGTACCACTCGGTGCCGGGACCGTATCATTCACCCGTGATGTCCGAGCGCTTTTACCGGGCTTTCTATCACCGCTATGCCTATCCGGAGGATCTCTCATCGTTCGGCCGCGGCGGCTCGCCCTATGAGTCATACAAATCCGCGTACGCTCTTGGAAATTCCTATGACCACAGCCTGGAGTCAAAGTCCGTGAGCATACGCCAGCAGAGCCTGAACCGGCGCAGATCTTCAGGCGGCGGCTTCCACGGCGGAAAGTAAAGACTGTCTCAAATGAATGGAGAAATGATTTTATGGCATACCTAACTGACTTTATCGCGATCTCTGTTTATGTGGCGCTTGGCCTTATCATTATGGGGTTCGGCTGCTTCCTGGTTGATCTCGTGGTGCCGTGCTCATTCAGGGATGAGATAAAGAAGCAGAATCAGGCAGTGGGCTGGATTATGGCCGGTTCATTCATATCGGTCGGCATAATCGTCAAGAATGTCATTATTTCTTATGACCGCGCTGCTGCCGGAAGCTTCCTGGACGGAGTGCTCGGGAGTGCCGTCTACTCGATGATCGGAGTCGTGTTCCTCATTGTCAGCTATCTGTTCCTGCTCCTGATGAACCGCAGGTACAACCTCAACGAGGAGATCGGCAAGGGCAATGCCGCGGCAGGCATCATGGTCTTCGGCATCTTTGTCGGGCTCTCAATGATTGTAAGCGGAGCCGTGTCGTAATCAGGGCATGCGCTCTGATTCATTTCGCCGTGGGGATCGTCTCATGAACACTGACAGCAGCGGGAGCTTTCAGAAGAAGTACGGGCTTCTGATGCTCACCACCTTCCTTATCTCCGGGTGCTCGATAGTGTATGAGCTTATCATCAGCGCGATAAGCTCATACCTTGTAGGAAACAGCACTCTGCAGTACTCGACTGTCATCGGGCTCTACATGTTCGCGATGGGCTGCGGATCGTACCTTTCAAGGTTCATGAGAAGGAGCCTTTTTGACTGGTTCGTCTCGGTAGAGCTCCTGGTCGGGCTCGCCGGCGGTACCTGCTCGCTTGTCCTTTTCCTCGCACATCTTTACATCGCGTCGTACGCCGTGGTGATGTACGCTGAGGTGATCATCATCGGCGCGCTGGTCGGCGCGGAAATCCCGCTCCTTACCAGGATTATCGAGGATGACGGCCATAATCTCAGGATAACGCTCTCCTCGATATTCAGCTTCGACTATATCGGAGGTCTTGTCGGCTCGATTGCCTTTCCCCTGCTTCTTCTTCCCCATCTCGGCTATTTCGCGACAGCGTTTCTGATGGGCCTGTTCAATACCATTGCGGCCGGGCTTGTGGTGTGGAAGTACCGCCGCAGAATCATCCGTGCTGCAGCCTTCAGGCATCTTGCAGTGCTCGCGTGCATCCTGATGGCCTTTGGGCTCCTGTACTCCGAGAGCATCAGCCGATTCATCGAGGGCGGGCTCTACCGGGACCGGGTCATTTACTCAGAGATATCCGAATACCAGCATATAGCGGTAACCCGCCACCGGGACGATATAAGGCTCTATATAGACGGCAACCTTCAGTTTTCATCAATGGATGAGTACCGCTACCATGAGGCTCTGGTGCATGTCCCGATGGCCATGCTCGAAAACCCCCGCGATGTCCTGATCCTTGGAGGCGGTGACGGTCTCGCGGCAAGGGAGGTGCTGAAGTATCCTGGAACTCAGATCACGCTCGTGGATCTCGATAAGGCAATGACCGATCTCTCCTCAAGGCTCAGGATCATCACGGACATAAACCGGGGATCGCTCTCGAGCCCAAGAGTCATGATAATCAATGACGATGCCTACAAGTTCCTTGAGCGCACTGACCGGAAGTTTGATCTGATCCTGGTTGACCTTCCTGATCCGAACAATGAGGCGCTGAGCAAGCTCTACAGCAATGTGTTCTACCGGCTCTGCGGAAGGGCCCTCCGGAAGGGCGGCATCCTCAATGTCCAGTCGACATCTCCCTATTACGCCAGGAGGGCCTTCTGGAGCATCGGAAAGACTCTTATGAGCGAGGGTTTTGAGGTGAGGCCCTATCACCTTGAGGTGCCGTCGTTTGGTGACTGGGGATTCAATATGGCGTCAAAGGACGGCTTCCCTGCGCCCCACCCGATATCAGTTTCAACGAGGTTCCTCGATGACGGGAGCATGAAGGCGATGTTTGTCTTCGCGAAGGATGAGCGGGCTGATGACGTGGAGGTGAACCGCCTCTCGAGGCCGGTGATCATCGGATACTACAATGACGCTGCGGCTGACTGGAACTGAGACCACGGCCGCATGAGGCGGCAGAGACATTCAGCAGGCTTGATGCCCATTTGCTGAGATCATCCGCACAAGTGCAGTTTTATCCGGGTGTCCGGGCAGTTCATATAATGTATAATCATTTCGATTCCCCGGGAGCAGGCTGAACCACAGCATGTTCAGCAGAAAACACAGGAATGGCGCCGGACAATGCCTCTGGCAGCCGGCACTCCTGTTCCGCAGCTGCTTTCCCGGAAAATGAGTTGTATCTAGATAAGGATTAAGCTAATGGCTAACGAGCAGAATGAGAAGCAGCCCGAAGTACAGTTCCAGATTCTCCGCGTATATCTGAAGGACGCCTCTCTCGAGTCCCCCAATTCACCTCAGTCTTTCCGCCTGCAGGAGCAGCCTGCGCTCAAGGTTGAGTTCAATACCCAGAATAGCAAGGTAGACAACGATGTTTACGAGGTTGTCCTGTCACTGACCGTAACCGCCACTATCGGCAAGAATGAGAACGAGCACACCGTATTCCTTTCTGAGGTCAAGTACGGCGCTCTGTTCAATGTAAAGACCCCTTCTGAGGAGGAGACAAAGCATCTCCTTGAGACCTACTGCCCGAGCATCGTTTACCCGTATGCCGCAGAGTGCGTTTCAAGCCAGGTTGTCCGCGCGTCATTCCCTCCGGTAAACCTTCCTCCCATCAACTTTGAGGCATATGCCCAGGCCAGGGCCAAGCAGAACGCTGCAAGCTCTGCAGAGGCTGCCAAGTAATCGGGAAGTCAGGTTTCATGTCAGACGTCCGGAAACGGGCGTCTTTTTGCGGGCGGTACAGGTCTTTTATGGATAAGAAGTTTGCAGTTTCCGTATTCGGTTCCGGCTCATATGGCTCGTCACTTGCGGTTTCGATTGCAAGGAAAGGCCTTGACGTGATGCTGTGGGGCTTTGACGGAGCTGAAATCGAGGCAATCAGGGCGGCCGGACGCAATGAGAAGTACCTTCCCGGAATAGATTTTCCTGAAGGAATACAGCTGACAAACAGCATCTCTGAGGCGGTTGAGGCCTCAGAAATACTGCTTGTCGTAGTGCCGAGCTCTTTCTTCGGAAACACTCTGCTCTCAATGAAGCCTTTCATCAGGCCCGGGCAGCGCCTGGTCTGGGCAACGAAGGGGCTTGAGCGGAAAACCGGGAGGCTTCTCGGTGATGTCGCGCGCGAGGTGCTTGGCCCGGACATAAGCCTGGCGGTCGTTTCCGGGCCTACATTCGCCATGGAGCTCGCGAAGGGTATGCCGACCGCAATAGCTGTATCGTCTGAGGATCAGAAATTTGCCGAGGAAGTCTCGGTGCTCCTGCACTCAGGCTCCTTCAGGGTGTACACCAACAGTGACTTCATCGGACTTCAGGTCGGCGGCGCTGTGAAGAACGTCATAGCCATCGGCGCTGGAATGTCGGACGGCCTCGGCTTTGGCGCTAATGCCAGGACCGCGCTCATCACGAGGGGGCTTGCGGAGCTCACGAGGCTCGGCCTTGCCCTCGGCGCGGAGACCAAGACATTTGCCGGCATGTCAGGCCTCGGCGATCTGGTCCTGACCTGCACTGACAACCAGTCGAGGAACAGGCGCTTCGGCATAGCAATCGGCCGCGGAGAGGATCCTGCTGAGGCCATGAGGAAAATAGGCCAGGTGGTCGAGGGGTACTACAACGCCGGCGAGGTCATGGCGCTCGCGGCGAGGGCCAGCGTGCAGATGCCTATCTGCCAGCAGGTTCATGAGGTTCTTTACGATCACAAGTCAGCAAGGCAGGCGGCTGTTGATCTTCTGAACAGGCGAATGGCCAGGGAATAGTTTTTTCGCGGGGATCCGGTATGGCTGAGGAAGCAGGCTCTGAACAGCTGGTCAGGATAGCAAGGCTCAATACTATCTTGTCCGTGACATTCGCAGTGGTGTTCTCCGCAGCCGCCGGCTACCGGATGGGCCCCTCGGTCTGGATGTTCCACAGCCAGAAAGCGGCGAAGGTGCAGACAGTCTCCACCAGCTCCTCAAGGGTGGAGAAGGATCTTTACAAGGAGGCTGCCGAGACCGTCGTTGCCGCAAATATTTTCGGCAAGCTGCCTCCCAAGGCTGTCTATACCCCCGGAAAGGCCGGCACTCAGGGCGGAACTGGTGGAAGGAAGACCGCCACCGGTGAAATGCCGAGGACCAGCCTTCACCTCGATATCACGGGGCTCATCTACTCTGACGATCACAAGAGAGGCCTTGTCATCATAAAGACCGGAAAGGATGAGGACAATTACCGCGAGGGCGATCTGATCCGGGGCACGAGGGCAAGGATCCAGAAGATCGAGAAGAACCATATCGTTGTGGACAATTCCGGAAGGCTTGAGAAGGCTCCGTTTGATCCTGACGTCAAGTCAGGAGGATCCTCCGCCAGCGCATCCGGGGGCAGCGGCAGCGGGCAGGCCCTTGGGAAGGAGTTCAGCAATGTGACGCTTCCCGAGGTGATGTCGCTCTCGCCTGTTTACGAGAAGGAGGAGCTGAGGGGCTACCGGCTCAACCCAGGCACCAAGCCCCAGCTCTTTTCCAAGCTCGGGTTCCGTCCCAATGATCTTGCCGTGGAGATTGACGGCATAAGCCTCAGGGACAAGGCCCAGGCCATGGGCGTGCTCCAGAGCATCTCGACAGCGGACAATGTCACCGTCACCGTTGAGCGCGACGGCGGCGTGGCTGATGTTATGGTGAAGCTCCGCTGACAGGAAGTCATGCCTTTGATGTGCTAAAATGCACGCGAATTTGATGCGCCAGTAGCTCAGTTGAATAGAGCGTCTCCCTCCGGAGGAGAAGGTCACAGGTTTAAGTCCTGCCTGGCGCACCACCTTTATCTCCTTTCTCTGTTCTGTCTATGAAAAACCATCTTGGAATTATCCTGCTGATTGCCGCAGTGGCCGCAGGCATAGTCTTTGCTCCTATCATAGCCCCGATATACTGGGATGAAATACCGCAGTATGTTATAGGCGAGTACAGCTTCAACCAGTACATGTCGCTTATTGACAGCGTCTTTGGCACCTCGCTTGCGGATCCGGCATATTCTGACTTTGAGAATTTCTATGATAAAGACTACGGCCCGGTGTTTGAGGTGGTACTGGTTGCAATTGGAAAGGCTGCTGCGCTGATAATATCGGGATTCGGCTGGGATGATCTCATAATCATGAGACATATTGCCGTTTATCTGGTCTTTGTCCTCGGAACATACGGCGTGTACTCAATCGCCAGAGTGCGTCTCGGAAGCTCTTACGGAGGACTTCTTGCAGCCGCTTTGTTCTTCCTGTCACCAAGGCTTTTCGGCAATGCTTTCTATAACAGCAAGGATATTGTTTTTCTCTCGTTTTTCGTGCTGTCGGTAAATTATGTTCTTCTTGCCGCCGATAAGCGCAGGATTGGCAGTGTTCTTCTCGCAGCACTCTTCACGGCGCTTGCTGTATCCGTGCGCTTCATCGGAATATTCACGCTCTTTCTCGGAGTCTTCGTCTGGTGCGTCAGCTGGCGCCGGGATGGATGCGGGGTCAGGCGAATCGCGGCAGCTGCCGGAGGCTTTGTCATCCTGACGCTGCTCCTTGTCTATGCCTTCTACCCGTTTCTCTGGCCTGCACCGATATCGAGAATGCATGACGTTGTGTTTGCCATGTCTAAATTCACAAGGCACAGTGATCTCATTATATTTGACGGAGAGCTTACAAGGGCCTCCGTTATGCCGTTCTATGTGCCGCGCTGGATGGTCCTGACTCTTCCTTTTCTCTTCATGGCAGTGTCGCTGTGCGGACAGGTGCAGGCATTCGCCCTGGTCATAAGGAGAACGTTCAGGCTGTCACTGTGGAAGAACGGCAGTGAGCTTTGTGACTATGTAACTGCAGTGTTGGGGCTTGCGCCTGTGATTGTCTCTGTTTTTGCTCATCCCTGGCTCTATGACGGCTGGAGGCATCTGTATTTCATAATGCCGTTTCTTTCGATATCGGCCGCAGCAGGAATTTTCAGCATAGCGTCATTTGCCGGCAGAAAGGCAAATACTGCCGCTGCAGTGCTTGGTTCCCTGGCACTTGCAGAGAGCCTTGCCGGGATAATATGGTTCTTTCCTTATCCGCATTGCTATTTCAATGCGACTGCAGGCACCGATCTTATCAGGAAGTATGATTTTGATTACGCAGGAACAGCCGGACATGAGGCTCTGGTTAAAATCATTTCATCACAGGAAAAAATCTACAGGCCTGTCCGCGTGGCCTCAGACTCTATCGATCTGCTGAAGATCATGCCGCGCTTAGGCTCTGCCATTAACCTGATTGATGCCAATGAGAAGGTGACACCTGATTATGTCCTGAGCGGGATGCCTGAACTGACTGGGATAGAAAGAAAACTGTACACTGAGGTTTCAGCGGTCAGAACAGCAGGAGGGGAGGTTCTTCTGAGAATTCTGGCGCCAAATGAAAAGAGGGATGATTTCTGCAGGTCAGATGCGAAGAAATGCATTATTGACTGGCATTGCTATATGGTGCCGGACTGTCCATGAGCCGTATAAAAGCAGTGGAGCGCAGAATGCCGTCATGATTTTTGACTCATGGAAACGAAAAAGCCGGACCAGTGGTCCGGCTTTATTTTTTTTTAGGCAAATAAGCCAACAGCCCTGCTACAGGACTGATATATCAGCTATCCTGAGGAAGAGCGCCCTGAGCGATGCAAGGAGCGCTATGCGGTTGTTCCTCACTGCCTCATCCTTGTCCATGACCATGACCTTGTCGAAGAAGGTGTCGACGGTGTCGCGGAGCCCGGCGAGCTTCGTCATCGCATCGGTGTAGCGGCCCTCGTCGAACATGGAGGTGACCTCTCCGCGGAGTGACTCGATCGCATTGTAGAGTGCTTTTTCTGCGTCTTCCTTCAGAAGGTCGCTGCTGACGGCAGCACGGCAGTCAGCAGCATTGTTCTTCTGCAGGATGTTCGACACGCGCTTGTTTGCGGCAGCAAGCGCGGGTGCGGCCGGATTCTTCGCGAATCCTGCGACAGCCCTTACCCTGAGGTCAAAGTCATATGGCTTGGTCGGACGGCAGGCAAGCACGGCGAGAACAGGCTCGGAGGCGATGCCCTCATCTGCGAAGTTCGATCTGAACCTGCCGAGCACATAGTCGACTACGTCCTTGCAGGTGCTCTTGCTGGTCAGCCTGCTGCCATAGAGCTCCGCGGCCTTCGCGACGATAGGCTCGAGGTCCAGGCTGAGCCTGTTCTCGACAATGATTCTGAGAACGCCGATCGCGGCGCGGCGGAGACCGAACGGATCCTTGTCGCCCTTCGGGGGCATGCCGATGCCGAAGATGCCGGTGAGGGTGTCGAGCTTCTCGGCAAGGGCAGTGCAGATCTCCACTCCTCCCTCAGGCAGGCGGTCGCCGGCAAAGCGCGGCATGTACTGCTCGCCGATTGCCTTTGCCACATCCTCGTTCTCGCCGTCGAGGCGGGCATAGTACATGCCCATGATTCCCTGGGTGTCGGTGAACTCCATGACCATGTTGGTCATAAGGTCGCACTTGCAGAGGAGTCCGGCGCGCTTTGAAAGCTCGACATCGTTTCCGGTGAGTGACGCGATATATCCTGCGAGCTCTGAGATCCTGAGTGCCCTCTCCTTCATCGAGCCGAGCTGTTTCTGGAAGAGCACGGTGTCGAGGCTGTCGAGTCTCGAGAACAGGGTGTGCTTCCTGTCAGTGTCATAGAAGAACTCTGCGTCGGAAAGACGGGGCCTTACCACTCTTTCGTTGCCGCTGATTACAGCCTGGGGATTCTTTGACTGGATGTTGGCGACGAAGATGAAGTTGGGCAGGAGCTTGCCGTCCCTGTAGACCGGGAAGTACTTCTGGTCGCCCTTCATGGTGTAGACGAGCGCCTCGGAGGGAACCTTCAGGAACTTCTCCTCGAACTTCGCGGTCAGGACTACCGGGTATTCGGCAAGGGAGGTTACCTCATCAAGAAGCGACTCATCAAGATCAGCCTCTCCGCCGAGCTTCCTCGCGTCCTCGATTACGGCGTTCCGGATGATCTCCTTCCTTTTATCGTAGTCGGCAATGACCATTCCTTCCTTCTCAAGGAGCTCAGGATAGTCATCAGCGCTCTGAAGGGTAACGAGCTGCTTTCCCATGAAGCGGTGGCCGCGTACAATCCTGTCTGACTTGATTCCGAAGAGCTCGCAGGGAATGACCTCTGTGCCGTAAAGAAGGGTAACGGTATGAACCGGCCTGACAAACTCGAACGTGGTTGCGCCCCAGTGCATCATCTTTGGCACGGGGAGTGCTGCAAGTGCCTTCTGTACCATTGAGGGAACTAGCTCCTCAACAGTCTTGCCCTTGACGTGGGCCCTGCAGAACAGCCACTCGCCCTTGTCGGTCTTGAGGTGCTCGGCCTGGTCAACGGTTATTCCGTTTGACTTTGCCCAGCCCTCGGCAGCCTTGGTCGGCTTCCCGTCCTTGTCATAGGCAGCCTTCAGAGCGGGGCCCTTCTTCTCGATGTCCTTGTCGGGCTGGCAGCTTTCAAGTCCGGTAACCTTGAGCGCGAGTCTCCTCGGTGCGGCGTACCATTTGATGGAATCAAAGGCGAGATCAGCTGCCTCAAGATCTTTCTTTACATTTGCCTCGAATGCCCCTGCGAGCTTCGAGAGGGCCTTGGGAGGAAGCTCCTCGGTTCCGATTTCAACCAGAAGATTGTTCTTTGACATGATCACGCCTCCTCACCTGCTTTGTTCTTGCACATCGGGAACCCGAGAGCCTCGCGGGCCTTGTAATAGGCCGTCGCAACCTTCTGCGAGAGCGTGCGGATCCTGAGGATGTAGCGCTGTCTCTCGGTTACGGAAATCGCGTGGCGGGCGTCAAGGAGGTTGAACGCGTGGGCTGCCTTGAGGATCCTTTCATAGGCGGGAAGCGGAAGCGGCTTCTCGAGGCCGAGCAGCATGTTGCACTCCTTCTCGCTCTCATCGAAGAGCCTGAAGAGGAAATCGACATTGGCATACTCGAAGTTGTAGGCTGACTGCTCAACCTCGTTCTGGTGGGACTGATCGCCGTAGGTTGATACGCCGAAGGGAGTCTCTGCCCAGACCAGGTCATAGACGTTGTCAACGCCCTGGACATACATCGCAAGGCGCTCGAGTCCGTAGGTGATCTCGCCGGTCACGGGCTGGCACTCAAGACCGCCGACCTGCTGGAAATAGGTGAACTGGCTGACCTCCATGCCGTTGAGCCAGATTTCCCAGCCTAGTCCCCAGGCGCCGAGCGTCGGGTTCTCCCAGTTGTCCTCAACGAAGCGGATATCATGAACGCTCAGGTCAAAGCCAAGCTCCTTCAGGGAATTGAGATAGAGATCCTGGATGTTCTCCGGGGACGGCTTCAGGACGACCTGGAACTGATAGTAGCGCTGGAGACGGTTGGGGTTCTCGCCGTAGCGGCCGTCGGTCGGGCGGCGGGAAGGCTGAACGTAGGCGCAGTGATGCGGCTCTGGACCGATAGCCCGGAGAAAGGTCATCGGGTGTGACGTTCCGGCTCCCACTTCCATGTCGAACGGCTGGGCAAGGACGCATCCCTGCCTTGACCAGTAGTCCATCAGGGCGAAGATCATGCCCTGAAATGTATTGATGTTGTATTTATTTGACATTGTGAAACCTGAATTTTCATCTATCCGCTTATAAAGAAGACTGCGCCATTTTAACACATGGCCGCATGGCGTCTGTACAGCGGGACAGGCTGCGGAGTTTTTTATGCTATTCTGCGGCACACCTGAACAAATGCTCCCGGAGATACACAAATGGACGGACTTCCCCTGGTTGTTGACCTTGACGGCACGCTGACCTACGGCGACACCGGACTCAGATCCCTTTTCGCCTTTGTCCGCAGAAACCCGCTTGCCCTTCCGCTTTCCCTCTGGTGGCAGCTCCACAGCAGGGCAAGGGTCAAGCAGGAGCTTGCGAGCCGCTGGGATTTCCGTCCTGAGGAGCAGCCGTACATAAAGGAAACAGTGGAGTTCCTGAGATCAGAGAGTGAGGCAGGGCGGAGGCTCATCCTCTGCACCGGATCAACCAAGATGGTCGCCGAGAAAATAGCGTCGTTCCTCGGGATTTTCGAGGATGTCCTGGGTACGGACGGTGAGATAAATCTCATCGGGGAGGCCAAGGCCGGGCGGCTCGTCTCCCTCTTCGGCGAGAAGGGCTTCGACTATGCTGGAAACTCGATGCAGGACCTCAGGGTCTGGCGCCACGCGAGGCGCGCCATAGTCGTCAATGCGCCTGCAAAGGTCCTTCTTGCTGCGGAGAGGATTGCCGAGATTGAGCGGCTTATCCTTACCGAGGACGTGAGAAAGGGCAGGAACTCCTGAGTGCTTCTGCTACTCGGGATCCGCTATGTCCCCGAACACCCCTCCGGTGGCCTTTATGAGGTCATCAGGCGAAAGCCCAACGGAGAGCCCGCGCTTCCCGCCGCTCACGAGAATTTCCTTCATGTCCTTCAGTGAGGCGTCGACAATGGTGAGCTGCGTCCTCCGTTTCTGCCCGAGCGGGCTTATCCCTCCGACCACATAGCCGGTGGCCCTCTCCGCGGCAGCCGGCTCCATCATCTCCGCGTTCTTGAGGCCTGCAATCTTGGCGGCACGCTTGAGGTTGAGCTTGCAGTTCACGGGGACAACTGTCGTTACCGAGCTTTTCTCGTGGTGGATGAGAAGCGTCTTGCAGACCTCGGCAGGATTGCGTCCTAGCTCGTCGGCGGCATGATGCCCGAAGTCATGATGCTGACCGTCGGCATCATATTCATAGAGCTTGTAGCTGATGCCTGCCTTTTTAAGCGCTGCCGTTGCGGGAGTCATGGTGCTCATTTAAGTTCTCCTTTCTCGCAGATAAGGCTGATTATTTCCCTGAGGATCCGGCTCATCGGGCCGATTTCCTCTTTGAGAAGGTATTCGTCAGGCTGATGTGCGTTGCTGATGCTGCCTGCGCCGAACACGACGGTGTCCGGAGTGAGCCCGGAGAGAAGTCCGGCCTCGGTCGCGTATCCGACAGTGACAGGTTCATTTCCCGAGAGCTCCGCGAGCTTCTTGACGACAGGCTGTTCCAGTCCTCCGCCGAATGCGGGGAGGGGCGGGTAGAGATCCTCTATTTCAACGGATCCGCTGTACTCTCCGGCGCTCTCCGCTATGGCTTTCCTGACCCCGTCCTCGATGAAGTCCACCGGCGTAAGCTCCGTAGGCCTCACGTCGAACTGCATGACGCAGGCGTCAGGCACCGAGTTCGGGCTGTCGCCGCCTTTGATCAGGCCGATGTTGAGGGTGGGCTCGGGCACGCGGAAGTCAGGGCTCCTGAATTCCCTCAGGCTGTCCCGGAATTTCATTACTCCGGCCATGACGCGCTGCATGATTTCTATGGCGTTCACCCCTTCCGCGGGGTTAGAGCTGTGCGCGCGCCGTCCGTGAGCGGTCACGCGGAAGGCCATGTAGCCCTTGTGCTTGTAGACTGGAGTAAGCGAGGTCGGCTCGCCGATTATCACGGCCCTCGGTCTGATTGCCGCCTGCTCCATGAAGGCCTTCGCCCCGTTCATGGTGGTCTCCTCATCGGATGTCGCGAGGATATAGAGCGGCTCCCTGAGCTTTTTCCCGGAGAAGGACTCTGCGGCGTCTGCGGCAAAGGCGAAGAACCCCTTCATGTCGATTGAGCCGAGGCCGGTGTACCTGTCCTCACTCTCCGTAAGGGTGAAGGGATCAGACCTCCACGATGCGGGATCTGCCGGCACCGTGTCAGTGTGCCCGGAGAGCAGAAGTCCTCCCTCTCCTTCGCCGAGCCTGGCGAGGAGATCATACTTGAGCGGCTTCTCCTTTACCTTGATGATGGACACGTCAAAGCCCAGCTCCCTGAACCAGCGCTCCAGGCAGCGTATGACGCTCTCGTTGCTCTGATCAAGCTCCGGCTCCTCGGAGCTTATGGAATTAAGGGAGACAATTTCGCGGAGCCTTTCGGCAAAGGAGGGAAGCGGCATCTTTTTCTCCGGTTTATAGTTGATAATTATGCAATTTAAGTGCATAATTATTTAGTTATACGTTCTGTCAGCCTGTGACAGAAAGAACGGGACGGTCAGTAATGATATCCCTGTTTCAAGCCCGGTGCGTTCAGCCGGCTCATGGAGGAAAAAGTCATGCCCAATGCGGTAATAATAGGCGCAAGCGGATACGCAGGAGCAGTCCTCGCGGAACTTGTCGCGCATCATCCGGAATTCAGTCTCGCCGGTCTCTATGTCTCGGAGAACAGCCTTGATGCCGGCAAGAAGCTCTCCGAGCTCTATCCTCACCTGCTCGGGACGGTTGATGATGTCCTGAAGCCGCTGACTCCTGAGAACCTCGCCGAGGCGCATAAGGCAGACGCAGTATTCCTCTGCACTGCGCACAAGGTGAGCGCCGAGCTTGCCGGCGGTTTCTATGACAGGGGAGTGAAGGTCTTTGATCTCTCCGGCGCGTTCAGGGTTCCGGAGCCAGATTTCTACGAGAAGTACTACGGCTTCACCCACCCGCGCCAGGATCTCCTGCCGAAGGCTGTTTACGGCCTTGCCGAGTGGAACCACGATCAGATCGCATCGGCTGATCTCGTCGCTGTTGCCGGATGCTATCCTACGGCCTCGCTCACCGCGCTCAAGCCTCTTGAGAAGGCAGGCCTCATCAAATCAGGCAGCATGCCGATAATCAACGCGGTCTCCGGCGTCACAGGCTCAGGCCGCAAGGCGACCATGACCAACAGCTTCTGCGAGGTGAGCCTCGCTCCCTACGGCGTGTTCCGCCACCGCCACCGTCCTGAGATCAGCTACCATCTCGGGCAGAAGGTGCTTTTCCAGCCGCATCTCGGCTGCTTCAGGAGAGGGATCCTCGCTACCATCTATGTCGAGCTTGCTGACGGCGTCACTGATGATGCCATTGCCGCAGCCTATCACAGTGCCTATGACGGCAAGAAGCTTGTCAGGCTTACTGACAGGTGGCCCTCGGTCCTCGGCGTCGCCGGCACTCCTTATGTCGATGTGCACTACGAGCGCGAGGGCAGCGAGCTCATTGTCGTATCGGCGATCGACAATCTGATGAAGGGCGCATCGGCGCAGGCCCTGCAGTGCGCCAACATCAGGTTCGGCTTTTCCGAGTATGAGGGGATTCTCTGATGGCAGGCATCAATGAAAAGGCACCGCTCGTCATCAAGGTGGGCGGAGCGCTCCTCAAGAGCACGGAGTCGCTTGATCTCTTTTTCGGCGCTCTGCGCCGCGCGCTGACTGCGTCTCCGAGAAAGACCGTCATCGTTCACGGCGGCGGGTGCTTTGTCGACAACCTGATGAAGCTTCTCGGGCGCGCTACGGTGAAGAAGCACGGACTCCGTGTCACTCCGGAGGAGGATATCCCCTATATAGCGGGCGCGCTTGCCGGAACGGCAAACAAGATCCTCATGGCGAGGGCTGTAGCGGCTGGTTTCAGCCCGGCCGGACTTTCGCTCTCGGACGGCGGGCTCTGCGAGATTGCCGAGTCCGGGATGGATCTCGGCGCCGTGGGCGAGGCGGCCCCGGGGAATCCAGGGCTTCTGAGCCTTATCCTGAACGGATCCGACTGCCTGCCGCTCATCAGCTCAATCGGCATCACCCCTGACGGACGGCTGATGAACGTCAATGCTGACGACGCGGCCATGGCCGTTGCCGAGATGCTCTCGGCGGATCTCGCGCTTCTCTCGGATGTTCCGGGCATACTTGACGCTGACGGAAAGGTCATTCCCGAGATAACGGCTGACGGCGCGGACAGCCTTGTAAAGAACGGCGTCATCAGCGGCGGAATGGAAGTGAAGGTCAGATCCGCCCTCAAGGTCGCAGAGTCTCTCGGGCGCCCGGTGAGCGTTGCCGGATGGAAGGATACTGAAGGCCTCATGACGCTTGCATCCGGCGGGTACGTCGGAACGGCAGTGAAGATGTAATTGGGTTAAAATGGTGTCTTCATATCGGCACTGCAGCAGCTGCCGGGTTTCCTCATATGGGAGGAGTTATCCGGGTAAGGATGACGGCAGTATCAGTCCGGAATAGTTCCGGCCGGTGCCGCATGGTCTGGGCTTGACGGGCTGAAACGGGATAAAAGGAGTTTTTATGCGCAATCTGCTGAATTTAATGGAGTTCTCCCAGGACGAGGTTCTTGAGCTTATAAGCCTCGCCAGGGCAATGAAGAAGAATCCTGCCGACTACGGCAGCTGGCTTAAGGGCAAGAGTGTCGTCACTCTGTTCGAGAAGCCCTCGCTACGCACCCGTGTCACCTTCGATATCGGCATCACGAGGCTCGGAGGGCACTGCATTTACATGGACCAGCAGAACGGCGCCATCGGCAAGAGAGAGACTGTCAGGGACTATGCCAAGAATCTTTCACGCTGGTGCGACGGCATTGTCGCCAGGGTTTTTGATCACGGCACCCTTCAGGGACTCGCAAAGTACGCTACCGTTCCGGTAATCAACGCCCTGTGCAACCTCTATCATCCCTGCCAGACCCTCGCTGACTACGTTACCATCCAGGAGCACCTCGGCGATGTCTCGAAGGTGAAGCTTGCCTATTTCGGCGACGGCAACAACATGACCAACTCCCTTTTCGTCATCGGGGCAATCCTCGGCGGCACGGTCATGTCAGTCTGCCCGAAGGGCTGGGGCCCTGACGCGCAGATTTTCAGCGAGGCGCAGGAGATCGCTAAGAAGACCGGCGCAAAGCTGACCGTAACCGATCGCGTCGAGGATGCGGCAGGCTATGATGTAGCCTATACCGACACCTGGGTATCAATGGGCGACAATACCCCGCTCGATACCGTTAGGTCACGCTACATGCCCTATCAGATCAACCGCGATCTTCTCAAGAAGACCGGAATCCCCTATGTACTTCACTGTCAGCCTGCGCACCGCGGCTACGAGATTACCGACGACGTGATGGATGACGAGAAGGTATCCCTTATATACGATGAGGCGGAGAACCGTCTGCACGCGCAGATGGCCGTTCTCGGAACTCTCATCAGTGACAAAAACAAATAAGTAAAATCTGGAGCTTTTCACGCTATGGCAGATGAAATTAAGAAAGTAATGCTGGCATATTCCGGCGGCCTTGACACCTCCTCGATTGTGCCCTGGCTCAAGGAGAACTATAACTGCGAGGTTATCTGCTTCGTCGCTGATGTAGGTCAGGGAGCGGATGATCTCGAGGGCGTCGAGAAGAAGGCTATTGCCTCCGGCGCATCAAAGTGCATCGTCAAGGACCTC
>Ga0310695_10007021_pt1 | contig 18211 bp, 15 predicted proteins | sample RumenRJG_04DNA_FD_203882 | JGI IMG/M metagenome (GOLD analysis project Ga0310695, IMG submission 203882) | Bovine rumen microbial communities from Lethbridge, Alberta, Canada - RJG_04 (v2) (version 2) | ecosystem: Host-associated > Mammals > Digestive system > Stomach > Rumen | place: Canada...
CGTAAGTCTCACCCATGAAACGCTTGATAGAGAAGATTGTGTTAGTTGGGTTTGTGATAGCCTGACGCTTTGCAGGATCACCTACCTTACGCTCACCATCCTTAACGAAGCCAATCACAGAAGGTGTTGTACGCTTACCCTCAGAGTTAGCAATTACTACAGGCTCATTGCCTTCAAATACTGCGACACAAGAGTTTGTTGTGCCAAGGTCGATACCAATAATCTTTCCCATAATGTTTTTATTTTTTATTTTTGTTATTATTCTAGTTTTATTTTTTCCCGGATTCTCCAGTTTTGCCGGATAGCCCGGGAGTTTATGCTATCTTTATAACAAATGCCGTGCCAATGGGGAAGAATAAAAGTTTTGTTGGCAGAGGGAAGTGACACTAACTGACAAAAAGTTGTCGCATATTATATATTAATGTAATAAAGAAAACGAGAACTGACATTGTGTCAGTCCTCGTCTTTCTCGTAGATGGCAACGTTGCCAGAACTTTCCTGTACGGAAGCCTTATAGCAGTTTGGTACGGTCTCTACAATCCAATGTGCGATGTTCTCGGCAGAAGGATTGAAAGGGAGTACGGCGTTCAGATCCTGATGGTCGAGCTTTCCGTGTACGAGTCGCTTTATCTCGGTAAAGTCCACCACCATACCGTCTTCGTTAAGCTCGCGTGCCTTGCAGTAAACCTTGATTATCCAGTTATGGCCATGCAGAGCCTCGCATTTACTTTCGTGGGAGAGTCGGAGGTAATGACTTCCGGAAATCTCCATAGTCTTTTCTACGTAATACATATATAGACGTTTTACATTTTTATCACCATAATTTTCGGGTGCAAAAGTACAAAAATATTTTGGCATAGCCAAGAAAACGGTACTAAAAAAGTCAAACTAGTTTAACGTGAAATTAATGGACATTATATGTTTTACTCCGTGTGGAAACATTAATTATCACTAATTACACATTAATTTCGCATTAATTTTATTTTTGAACACGGAATTCACAGAACTAACGAAACTTTCGTTTTTTTTGTGTTTTCCGTGGTCTATAATATCAGGTTGAATTCTCCTTCGCTACAGGTTCGCTTCTCCTTCGCTTGTAGTCCGTTTCTGTGAATGAGCGAAAAATGGGACTTGCATCGAGTTTGGTAGGGATTTGCAAGGGAGGTGCTTGGGATTTGTATGGAAATTGAGAATGATGCCGTTTGTTGTTAGAAATACACTAATGTTCAAATACTTGCACATTTCCGTGCTTTTGTGCGTTTGTATTTTCTGTGTGTTCGTGCACAATGTTAAAATTGCAGATATTTCTTGAAAAAGTTAGTGGAGAATTTGGAATTTCTGTACTTTTTTGTTACTTTTGCAAACATAATAATAAAAGGTAATAGTGGAAACATCCACTCTCACATCTTGAAAACGATGACTTGCATTTATTTCCATAAACTAAAAAACAGGAATTGCAACTAATAACAAATATGGTGATATTGATGCATAGTTGATTCCCACGTTTTCCATCATGTGAGAAATTTGAGAGATAAGACAAATCGCATGGCTTGGGGTGTTGTACGGCAACATGACGGTTTCAAGAAAACTGTCACTATAACCGTTGAAGTTGTACTTCTAAAGATAATGGATAGCAAGCTTGCAAATATCCAGTTCTCTTTCGAGGAGGATGAAACAGTTACAGGCATAGAGGATCTGAAGATTGCGAATGATGAATCTCCTGTTGATGATTCACCTATATATAATCTGAAGGGACAGCGCGTCAATAGGGCGAATGCTCAGCAGAAGGGAGTTTATATAATAAATGGTAAGAAGCAAATCAAATGACAAAATAAGTGTTTTTTTTCATGGTTTTGGGAGTAATTGATAATTAGTGTGTTTTCCGGCAGGAAGGGATAATGTTCTCTTTCTGCCTTTTGGGTTTGACATGAGTTGTTTGAATTTAAATGCCCTAATAAAACGTGAGTTCGATTGATAAGCTCTGAAAGAGCGACATCTAATAGGGTAGTACGTAAGTGCTACCTATGATGGCGTTTTTTAGTGAGCGCCGTAGGTGCGACACCTAAGAAATATAATAAGAGTCCAAATATAATAGGTGTCGGTCCTTCAGACCTCATATTACTATAATGCCCATAATATAACGGCTCTTACGAACCGCCCTTTTAGGTGTCGCTCTTTCAGAGCTTATTCAACCATGTGTTCGCTATACTTATCTTGTGCCTTCTTAGATCCTTTGCCGTATGTCCGCTATTTGTTCGATCTATAGTAACGGAGCTGGAACGAAGGAATAGCGAAGGATGAACGAAGGACGATCGAAGGTTGATCGAAGGATAATCGAAGGATGAACTGGGGTAGGGAAGGGATGAAACTTGAAAGGGAAAAAACTGGTGAGGAAAAACGAAAAAATGTGGGGCGAGGATGAAAATGATACTGACAGGAGTTTGGCACGAGGCGAGTGATTGGCAGAAAAAAGGCTTCTGGTATGCTGTGTTTGGGGATAGCGAAAGAAGTATGGAATTTTAATGATAATAGAATGAAGTGAAGCATGAAAAATTAGGTATTTTTAAGGTTTTTTAATGTGTGATTTTGTGCAGGATAAACTTTTTCTTTATGTAAAAATACGTAAGTAGTTGATAAGATATTACTTATGCTTTTTGTGTGATTTTTGCCCGAAAAATAGCATGAAAAATAATTGGAAAATCATTTGGAAGTTGAAAAAAAATATATTACCTTTGCACTCGGAAAATTCCTAAAAACGGAAAACTTCCGAACGTGGAAAGAAGTGAAAGTTTTCCAAAATGGGAAACTTTTTCGGTTTGTAATCGATAAAAGTTTTCCAAAACTGGGAACTTTTTGCAGGATGAACGGCGAATAAATAAGCTGTATTTGCAACGATTTACCTAAACACCCTATAACATATAGTGTAACATTAAATTATTTAATAAAAGCAATGGAATTTCAGAATTTCACCATTCTCAAGCGTGACGGCTCGCGCGACCAGTTCTCTCTGGATAAGATTATGACTGCCATCATCAAGGCATTCGAGGCTGTTGATGAGTCATATAGTATCGGTTCTATCTCAAAGATTATCAGTCACTTGGATATCAAGGACGATATCAAGGTGGAGGATATCCAGAATCAGGTTGAGATTGCGCTCATGAAGGAAGGCTACTTTAGTGTGGCTAAGGCTTTCATGCTCTATCGTCAGAGCCATACTGAGGATCGTGAGACACTTGACAAGCTGAATTTCCTTACCGCTTATATGGAAGCTGCCAATGCTGCGACTGGTTCAAAGTTTGACGCAAACGCAAACGTTGAGCACAAGAACATTGCTACACTTATTGGTGAACTTCCAAAGTCAAACTTCATTCGCTTGAACCGTCGTCTTCTGACTGACAGAATCAAAAAGATGTACGGCAAGGAGTTGGCAGACAAATATATCGACCTTCTCACTCACCATTTTATATATAAGAATGATGAGACTTCCATTGCACCTTACTGTGCTTCAATAACCATGTATCCTTGGCTTATTGGCGGCACTACCGGCATTGGTGGAAACTCTACTGCCCCAACAAACCTGAAGAGCTTCTGTGGCGGCTTCGTGAACATGGTGTTCATCGTTAGCTCTATGCTCTCTGGTGCATGTGCTACTCCTGAGTTCCTTATGTACCTGAACTACTTCATCGGTAAGGAGTATGGTGTGGATTATTGGCAGCACGCAGACAAGGTTGTAGACCTTTCTTTGCGTCAGCGTACAATTGACAAGATCATTACTGACTGCTTTGAGCAGATTGTATATTCTATCAACCAACCTACAGGTGCTCGCAACTTCCAGGCAGTATTCTGGAACGTGGCTTACTATGATAAGTACTACTTTGAGTCGCTCTTTGGCAACTTCTACTTCCCAGACGGAAGTCAGCCTGACTGGAACGGTCTTTCTTGGTTGCAGAAGCGCTTCATGAAGTGGTTCAACAAGGAGCGTACAAAGACAGTTCTCACATTCCCAGTTGAGACAATGGCTCTTCTTGCTGATAATGGCGAGTGCCGTGACAAGGAGTGGGGCGAGTTTACAGCTGAGATGTATGCAGAAGGTCATTCTTTCTTCACATATATGAGCGATAATGCAGACTCTCTGTCTTCTTGCTGTCGTCTGCGTAATGAGATTCAGGACAATGGATTCTCTTATACACTTGGTGCAGGTGGTGTAAGTACTGGTTCAAAGTCAGTTCTTACAGTAAACCTCAACCGTTGCGTGCAGTATGCAGTAAATAAGGGTATGGACTACAAGCAGTATCTTGAGGAGGTTATCGACCTCTGTCATAAGGTTCAGCTTGCATACAACGAGAATCTGAAGGATCTTCAGGAGCATGGTATGCTTCCTCTGTTTGATGCTGGTTATATCAATATGAGCCGTCAGTATCTCACAATCGGCGTTAATGGTCTTGTTGAGGCTGCTGAGTTCATGGGACTTGAGATTACTGCAAACGATAAGTATAAGGAGTTCGTTCAGGGTGTTCTCTCTATCGTGGAGAAGCTCAACAAGCAGTATCGCACAAAGGATGTTCTCTTCAACTGTGAGATGATTCCTGCTGAGAACGTAGGTGTAAAGCATGCAAAGTGGGATCGTGAGGACGGTTATTTCGTTCCACGTGATTGCTATAACTCATATTTCTATGTTGTTGAGGACGAGAGCCTTAACATCGTGGATAAGTTCAAGCTTCATGGCGCTCCATACATCGAGCATCTTACTGGTGGTAGCGCCCTTCACATGAACCTTGAGGAGCATCTTTCAAAGGCTCAGTATCAGCAGTTGCTGAAGATTGCAGCTAATGAGGGTTGTAACTACTTCACATTCAACATTCCTAACACTATCTGTAACGAGTGTGGATGTATTGACAAGCGTTATCTGCATGAGTGTCCTAAGTGTCATTCAAAGAATGTGGACTATATGACGCGTATCATTGGTTATCTGAAGCGTGTGAGCAACTTCTCTCAGGCTCGTCAGGAAGAGGCAAGTCGTCGCTACTATGCCGGTCCTAAGAAGATGACAGTATAAGATTTCAACCACATAAATGAAATATGTTAATACAGGAGTGGTCTTTCAGGAAATACCTGACGAGACCACTCTCTCCATAAATATAAGTAACTGTCCTTGCCATTGCATGGGATGTCATAGCGAGTATCTGTGGGATGATGTCGGCAAACCGCTGAATGCGATGTCGCTGAAGACCATGCTTGATGAATACGGAAGGGATGTGACGTGCATAGCTTTTATGGGTGGTGATGCCGAGCCTCGTGAGGTTGATACCCTTGCTGCTTTCGTCAAGAAAACGTGTCCGCATCTCAAGACTGCGTGGTATAGTGGGTATAGTGATATTTCGAAGGAGATTCATTTGAAGAACTTTGATTTCATTAAGGTCGGTCCGTATGTGCAGCGTCTTGGTGGTCTTGATCACGAAACCACTAACCAACGATTGTATAAGGTGGAGAATGGTAAGGAACTCGTGGATATAACCTCTCGCTTCTGGAAAAAACGTTGGGAGGATTGAGTGAAGAGTTAAGAGTGAAAAGTGAAGAATTTAAGTATGTAATGTATAGAATGGGAAAGAATTGTTTTTTTACCATAATAGGTAACTAAGTAATTCGTAATTTGTAATTCATAATTAAATAGACTATGAAACCAATTTTTATTGCAGGTCCTTGTGTTATTGAGTCGTCGGAGCTATTGGATGTAGTGGCTCAGAAACTGGTGGAGATAAACAAGGCTCTTGGTATAGATATAATTTTCAAGGCTTCGTTTGACAAGGCGAACAGGACAAGTATAAAGTCTTTCCGTGGTCCTGGTATGGAGCGTGGACTTCAGATGCTTGCTGATGTCAAGGAGAAGTATGGTCTTCGTCTTTTGACGGATATTCATGAGTCTTGTCAGGCTGCTCCGGTAGGGGAGGTGGTAGATGTGATTCAGATTCCGGCTTTCCTTTGTCGTCAGACAGATCTTCTCGTTGCTGCTGCAAAGACTGGAAAGACCGTGAATATAAAGAAGGCTCAGTTCCTTAGTGGTGCGGATATGAAATATCCTGTGCAGAAAGTTCTTGATACTGCAAAAGCCAACACCCAAGAAGTTTGGCTGACAGAGCGTGGAAATTCTTTCGGGTATAATAATCTTGTTGTGGATTTCCGTAATATTCCAGATATGCTTGAGATTGTGCCTCGCGTGATAATGGATTGTACTCATAGTGTTCAGCGTCCGGGATGTGGAAATGGCTGTACAGCGGGTGATCGTCGTTTCGTGCCAGCTATGGCAATGGCGGCAAAAGCGTTTGGGGCGACAGGCTATTTCTTCGAAGTACATCCAGATCCAGATAAGGGTTTGTCTGACGGACCTAACATGTTGAAGCTTGATGATCTTCAGTCTTTGATAGAAAAACTCATTGCGTAAGAGAATCCTGATTCTGGAGTATTTTCTTGAAAAATGGATATTATTAATATTATCAATAATGTATGATTTTCCTACTTGAAAAAGTAGGAAAATTTTATTTTATATGCCTCCTGATACCGTAAAAACGTGATTTTCGTAATATTTTACTAAATTTTGAATAATTTTCCGTAGTGATATAAAGGGAAAAACTATAACTTTGCATCAGAAATAAGAAAATAGGTTTTATGTTAGGTAATCACAATTAAGTATTAGTTAGTTGACTTAATGTATGTATCGAAAAAATTGGATAGGCAAGCGAGCCTATCCATTTTTCTTTTTGTATAGGTGCCTGTTTACTTTGCACCTTACGCATTCAACTTTACACTTTTAATCTTACTTTTTACACTAAACAAACTACTTCCCGTACCTGCTTGGCACGCAACCGTAATATTGCTTGAAGCACTTGTTGAAATAGCTTTGATCCATAAAGCCAACCTTGAAGCTGACCTCTGCGATTGAATACTTTCCTTCGAGAATGAGTTCGGATGCAATACGCATTTTCTCGTTCATCAGATACTTGTTTGGACTAACGCCCATAACCTCCTTCATTCGTCCATAGAACTTCGTATGTCCCATTTGCATGAGGGCGGCAAGTCTGTCAACCGTAAAGTCGTGGTCGCTTATATGCTGTGCAACGACATATTCCAGGGTTTCCTTGAATTTCTTGTCGAGTGGGGATATTGTAATCTGCTTTGGCGTTGATGTTGCCAAAGGCTTTGTTGCCGTAGCCTGACTATCCTCGCTTTGAGAAATGTTGGTCTCAAGAGTTTCTTCTGGATTGATATTAGCCTCTGTAGCCATTGCAATGGCTTGCTGTTCGCGCTTGTGTGCCCATGTGTATAATTGAACTATGCGGGCAAGGAGGACACGGAAATTACAAGGCTTGGTGACATAATCGTCTGCACCAGCCTCGTATCCCTTCATCTGATGTCGTTCATCGTCAAGGGCGGTCAGCATAATAATAGGAGTATTGATGAAAGCCGTTTCGCTACGCAGTTTCTTGACAATCTCATAGCCGTTTGTGTCAGGAAGCATAACATCGCTTATAATGACATCAGGCTTTGTCTCCATAATGCCCTTAATGCCCTCTTCGCCATTCATATAAGTGGTAACGTGGAAATACTGGCTCATGGCAGACGATATTTGTTCAAGCATGTCCGTATCGTCCTCAATGATAGCAAGATTGATGTCATTGAGAGATTCGGTGTGCATACTGTGGATTACTTCCTCTACCACATTGTTGTCTTCGCTTGTTTCTGTGTGGATGGCTATGTCTTGAATGTAGTCTTCTGCTGTGTAAATATCCTCATTTGCTGGAAGAGTGATAGTGAACAGAGCACCACCCAGTTCTTCAGATTTTGTGTATGTGATGTCTCCGTGATGGAGTTTTGCCATTTCCTTTGCAGAATACAGTCCTATGCCCATACCACCCTGAGATACAAGACCATGCATGAATGGGTGGAATAGCTCTTTCTCTTGCTCTTCGCTTATGCCATTGCCAGAATCTTCCACTATGATGTGGATATTCTCGTTCTGCTCGTCAAGTTGTATCTTGATAGCGATATGCCCCTTCTGAGGCGTGTATTTTACCGCATTTGATACAATGTTGAACACAATTGTCTCTACCTTGGCATGGTCGAATGTAAGTTGGAAGTCCTTGGCGAAAGGAATGAAGGTCATATCAATCTCCTTGCGCTTGCTTATTGTCCAAAGGTCTTGGTAGATATTGCGTACAAAACTGATGATGTCATCCTTCTGTACGGCAAGACGAGAACCTCCGACAGACAGTTTACGGAACTCCATAAGCTCATTCACCAGACGAAGCATACGGTTAGTGCCTCGTTTTGCAGACTTTATGGCTGCTTTCTGGGTAGTCTGAGGTGTGTTTGGCTGAGTAAGGGCATCCATTGAGTTGGAAATGATGGCAAGTGGAGTACGGAACTCATGGGTGACGTGCGTGAAGAAGTTCAGACGGAACTCCGAAAGCTCTTTGTTGAGACTTATTTCATGCTGAAGCTTGAAGTTCTTCTTCCATTGCAAATATAGGTATGTACCGCCAAGAGTTGCTATGATAAGGTATAGAAGCCATGCCCACCATGTATTATATAGTGGTTGATTGATAGTTATATCGAATGGCTTGCCCTCAATCCATTTACCATCAACAAGAGTACGCACCCTAAAGGTGTATTTGCCTGGTGACATATTTGCATATTCCGCATAGTTTACCGAGGTAGCTTGACGCCAGTCCTTGTCAGTTCCTTCCATCTGGTATTGGTAAATGGCGGTTCCGGCTTGCGAGAATACGAAGTTTGAGAAGAAAATCGTTATGGAATTCTGCTTGTGGGTTAGTTCTATGGCTCCCTCAGATGCGTATGCACGCTGTTTGTCGTCCATGTCAGGGGAGTTATATACAGATGTTCCGTTGATGCGAAGCTCTGTGATACAGATGTTTACGTTCTTGATATTCAGATATTTCGTATTCTTTGGACGTACAATAGCTAATCCGTAGCCAGTACCGAATATCATTTTTCCATCCTTGGTTAGAAGAGCGGCATTCTCTGCGAATATATTACTCTGTAGGCTTTGGCCGATGTGGAAAGTGCGTACACCGCCAGTCTTTGGCTCGATGCGTGAAAGGTCTTCCTCGGTACTTACCCAGATAAATCCGTTATTATCCTTGAGAATGGCTTTAACAATGTTGTTCGCAAGTCCGGCAGAACGGTCTATTGTCTTGATACTCTTTATCTTGCGGTTGTTATAGAACTGCAACTGAATGATGCCGCACCCTGTGGTTCCAGCCCATAGGGTATGTGATTCGTGGTCAAAGTATAGACATACTATTTCATTCGTAGGAAGTGAACCGTTCTGAGTGTTGTAGTTTGTAAAGTCCTTGTTTGTTATTCTCTTTTTGTTTGTATTAACGACATAAAGCCCATTGTTTGTTGCAATCCAGAGGTCGCCGTCATCGCCAAAGCAAAGGTCATGCTGACGTTTTTCGTTGTATGAGTTTATAAGGAAGTTTGTGAAATACAGAGGTTGTCCTTTTTTATTGTCGGTCATGTGAAGACCACCTTGCCATGTAGCCAACCAGATCCTTCCATTCTTGTCCTCTACTATCTTGTATATGTCATTGCTAATCAGGCTTGTACTGTCATTCTCTGTATATTGCTTTCCGTCAATGAACAGACCTGTGCCTCGTGTTCCGATCCACATCTTTCCCTTACTGTCGAGTAGGGTAGAGAAGACAGGGGCGTTTAATACCTTATATAATGAAATATTTCCGTTGGTAAGGTCGTAGTTGTAAAGTTTATTATCTTTTGTGGAAAGCCATACGTTGTCCTTGTTTCTTGCCCATGTGATAGAACGGATGTTGTTGCTCCATTCACCGATATCACCATGAGTAAGAAGGCGATAGTAGCTCTCGGCACTATCATCTCTACTTAGGCAGGAAAGTCCTGCGGTCTCTGAACTGACCCAGATATTGCCCACGCGATCTATCAGAATGTCCTGAAGATAGTCGTTGTTGAAGAGTCCGTCCTTCTGTGTAGTGTAATGACCGAGAATTTCTTTAGTTAGAGGATTATAAATGAATAGTCCGTTGCCGTATGTCGCAATGTAAAGAAGTCCGTCTTTGTCTTCTGCGGCAGTATAGATTCGATTCTTTTCCGTACTAATATGAATCTCATCTACAATATTGAGTTTCTGTGTGTTAGCATCTTTGTCTATAATCCAAAGAGTTGTTCCCTTGTTTGCAACAAGAGTATAGTGAGTCGTTTTTTTATTGATTATTCCACCTTTGACATCGCAATCCTGAGATATGGAGAAAGCACCAGTCAATACATCAAATATGATAACGTTTTCCTTAGTGAAAATGAATAGTTTTCCATTGATTGTCGTGGTACTTGTAACCGTGTTGAAATCACCTAAAGGAGCGGGTAGGGGATAACGTCTCATATTCGATCCTGTGGAATTGAATTTGAGCACTTCGTTACCTGCAATCAGCATGACATAGTCGCCCCATGCTTCACCTCCTTTGAATTCGGTTCTGAAATCCTTGATCTTTGCTCTTCCCTTTGGATCAATAATGGAAAAGCCTCTCTTTGATACAATCCAGGTGTAGCCTTTTGAACTTTCTATTGCCTTGATTGCGTGGTTGTTAGGTAAACCATTCTTTGCGTTGTAGTCGGTAGCAGAGAACTTTCCTTCAGCGTATGTTATTCGTCTTGCACCATTGGTCGTGTCATAGAGCCATATGGCATTTTTCGTTTCCATACGCTTGCTGTAAAGACTATATTGACCTCCAAAACCAGTATAGTCAATGAACTGTCCGGTCTTGGTCTGGTAGCAAGCTGTTAGAAGTGATGATGTGTTAATCCAGATGGTACTTCCCTTGTCGGAGAATTTCACTTGTCCGACATGGAGGGTGTTACTGCCCTTGGAAGGGTTGTTGAAGGTGTTGAAAGTAACAAACTGATACCCATCGAAACGGCATAGTCCACCTGTCGTTCCCAGCCATATATAACCGTCACCGTCTTGTACGAGTTCACGGATGTTATTGCTGGGAAGACCGTCCTCCACGGTGAATTTCTGCGCTACGAATGATAGTTCTTCGGCGTGGACGGACAATGAGTTTATATATAAAAAGCAGGTAAGGAATACCAGCAGTCTTTTAGTCATTTTTTATGGTCTTTATTTGGAAAATAAGGTACTTCTTATTAATATTGTCTGCAAAGGTAATAAATTTAATTGACATTCTGTATGTTTTTACAAAAAAAAGTACATTTTTTTTATTTATCTGGAAGACGTAGGATTTTTCTGTTCATTTCTTTTCGTATGTTAATATTTTTTAGTAACTTTGCAGTTGATTTAGAGCTAAATTAATTTTTTATTTTATACAAATTTTATGTATTTCACTTTGTTTGTAACCGTTATTATAACGGCTGTCTTCTTAGTGGTAGCGGCGTACATCACAGCCAAGTTGCTGGGTCCACGCACTTACAACAAGGTAAAAGGTGAACCATTCGAGTGTGGTATTCCTACACGCGGAAGCTCATGGCTTCCTATGCATGTGGGCTACTATCTCTTTGCCATCCTTTTCCTTATGTTTGATGTAGAGACTGTATTCCTTTACCCTTGGGCAGTAGTAGTTAACCAATTTGGTACTATGGCACTGATGAGCATTGGCTTTTTCATGCTTGTACTTGTATTTGGCCTTGCATACGCATGGCGGAAAGGAGCGCTCGAATGGAAATAAGAAAGCCTTCTATCAAGTCTATTCCATACGATGAGTGGAAGGACAACGAGACGCTCGAGTCTATGATCAAGGAACTTAATGAGGGGGGTGTAAACTGCATTGTTGGGAATCTCGACGCACTCATTAACTGGGGACGTAGTAACTCTCTATGGGCTCTTACCTTCGCTACATCATGCTGTGGTATTGAGTTCATGGCTTGCGGTTGTGCTCGTTATGACTTTGCCCGTTTCGGTTTCGAGGTTACTCGTAACTCACCACGTCAGGCTGACCTTATTATGTGTGCCGGAACCATAACACACAAGATGGCACCGGCTCTCAAGCGTCTGTATGATGAGATGGCTGAGCCAAAGTACGTTGTTGCTGTTGGCGGATGCGCTATCTCTGGTGGGCCATTCAAATCTAGTTACCATGTAGTACGCGGTATTGATGAGTTCCTTCCTGTTGATGTGTATATTCCTGGATGTCCTCCACGTCCGGAGGCAATCCTCTATGGAATGATGCAGCTTCAGCGTAAGGTCAAGGTTGAGAAATTCTTTGGCGGTGTAAACCGCAAGGAGAAGAACCCTGATGCAATTAAGGTAACAGACGTACCTAAGAAGTTCATCGAGGAGATGAAGGCAACGGCAAATAAAGTTACCGAGGCTGTCAAGAAGGAAATTAACAATACAATTCATTAAGGAGGATAAACGGAATGAAACTTAATAACATAGTATATTCTTTCAGCGAGTTTGCCTCTGCAATGGCAAAACTCCATGACGAGAAGCATTTCGATTATCTCGTTACTATCATTGGTGAGGACTTTGGTGAGGAAGGTCTTGGATGTATCTATATCCTTGAGAATACTGACACTCATGAGCGTATCTCTGTAAAGACAATAGCAGAGAAGAAGGGTGACTCTGATGTGATCTGGAGTATCACTTCACTCTATAAGTGCGCTAACCTTCTTGAGCGTGAGGTGTATGACTTCCTTGGAATCAAGTTCCTTGGTCATCCTGATATGCGTCGTCTCTTCCTTCGTAACGATTTCCAGGGCTATCCACTCCGTAAGGACTTTGTTGCACAGGAGGGTTATACACTTGAGGACGATGAAGAGCCTAACTATACCATGCAGTATAGTCTCGACAAGAACGGAAACCTCGTTGAGAAGCAGGTACAGCTCTTTGGTGATGATGAGTTCGTAATCAATATCGGTCCTCAGCACCCATCTACACACGGTGTGCTTCGTCTTGAGACTGTTCTCGATGGTGAGACGGTAAAGCGTATCGTTCCACATCTCGGATATATCCACCGTGGTATCGAGAAGATGTTTGAGAGTATGACCTACCCACAGACACTGGCAATGACAGACCGTCTGAACTACCTCTCTGCTATGATTAACCGTCACGCAATCTGTGGCGTTATCGAGGAGGCACTTGGTGTAGAACTCTCTGACCGTATCAAGGTTATCCGAACAATCATGGATGAGCTCCAGCGTATTGACGGACACCTTCTCTATCTTGGATGTTATGCTCAGGACCTTGGTGCACTTACCGCATTCCTCTTCTGTATGCGTGACCGTGAGTACGTGCTCAACTGCATGGAGGAAACAACAGGTGGTCGTCTTATCCAGAACTACTATCGTATTGGTGGTCTTCAGGATGATATCGACGAGCATTTCCAGGAGAATGTCAAGAAACTCTGTGCTTATCTCAAGCCAAAGCTTGCTGAGTATGTAAATGTGTTCGGTGACAACGTAATCACACACCAGCGTCTTGAGAACGTAGGTTGTATCTCTAAGGAAGATGCTATCTCTCATGGTATGTCAGGTTCTAACGGTCGTGCCTCACAGTGGGCTAACGATCTTCGTAAGAACTATCCATACGCAGCCTACGATAAGATTGACTGGGATCAGGTTGTTCTCGACAACTGTGATGCACAGGATCGCTACTATCTTCGTATCAAGGAGATTGAGCAGTCAATCAGAATCATCGAGCAGCTCATTGACAATATCCCAGAAGGTGAGTACTACATCAAGCAGAAGCCTATCATCAAGGTTCCAGAAGGACAGTGGTACTTCGCTTGCGAGGGTACAAGTGGTGAGTTCGGTGTATATCTCGATTCTCGTGGTGATAAGTCTCCATATCGTATGAAGCTCCGTCCAATGGCTCTCACTCTCGTAGGTGCTCTTGATGATATGCTTCGCGGTACAAAGGTGGCAGACCTTATCGCTGTAGGTGCAGGTCTTGACTACATCATCCCTGATATCGATAGATAAAGAGAGGATGATCTGGATAAAACATCTTCCAGAGTTACACCTTATTTATAATATATAATAAAGAAAAACAATGTTCGACTTTTCAATAGTATCAACATGGTTTGATAGCCTGCTGCAACTGACCCTTGGTCTTCCATCGTGGTTAGCTATCACTATCGAGTGCGTGCTCGTGGGCTTGCTCATCATTGTGGGCTATGCTCTTCTCGCTATCGCGCTGATATTCATGGAGCGTAAGGTCTGTGCGTATTTCCAGTGCCGTCTTGGCCCTATGCGCGTAGGTCCTTGGGGCTTGCTTCAGGTCTTTGCCGACGTTCTCAAGATGCTCATAAAGGAGATCTTCTTCGTTGACAAGGCTGATAAGCTTCTCTACGCTCTTGCTCCTATCCTCGTTATCATGGGTTCTATCGGTGCTTTCGCATTCCTTCCTTGGAATAAAGGTGCTGTAATCCTTGATTTCAACGTAGGTATCTTCCTCTATACTGCCGTAAGCGCAATCGGCGTTATCGGTGTGTTCCTCGCAGGATGGTCATCAAACAATAAGTACGGTCTCGTATCAGCTATGCGTGGTGCCGTTCAGATGATTTCATACGAGATGTCTCTCGGTCTTTGCCTTATTACCGCTACTATCCTTACTGGTACAATGCAGGTATCTGGTATCGTTGAGGCACAGTCTGGTCCTTTCGGATGGTTGATTTTCCAGGGACACATCCCAGCTCTCATTGCTTTCTTCATTTTCCTTATCGCAGGTAATGCAGAGGCAAACCGTGGTCCATTCGACCTTGCTGAGGCTGAGTCTGAGCTTACTGCCGGTTATCACACCGAGTATTCAGGTATGGGCTTCGGTTTCTACTACCTTGCAGAGTTCCTCAACCTGTTCATCGTAGCAGGTATGACATCACTCGTATTCCTTGGTGGTTGGTGCCCAGTTCATATCGGTGTTGCGGCATTCGATGGCGTAATGGATCTTATCCCAGGTATCGTATGGTTCCTTGGTAAGGCATTCGCTATGGTATGGTTGCTTATGTGGATTAAGTGGACTTTCCCACGTCTCCGTATCGACCAGATCCTTAAGCTTGAGTGGAAGTATCTCATGCCATTGGCACTCTTCAATCTTGTTCTGATGACTGTTTGTGTAGCATTCAATCTCACAGGAATCATCTATATTGGTTATGCAGTTGCTGCAGTAATCATCGTAGTATTCGCTGTAATCGCAATGCGTGCTATGAAGTTCAAGTCACAGTTCAAGCAGGATCAGCAGCTTGTAGGCATTGACCTCGCAATTAAGAAGGATAAGTAATCTAGAGTCACTGGTATTTTCGCATTTTCTGGAAAATCCGGAATTTCCGGAAATACTGGAATAAACTAGAAAAAAAGTAAATAAAATGAGTAACAAATCATATTTCGGCGGTGCTCTGGCTGGTCTTAAGACCTTGCTTACGGGTATGGACATCACCATGGGTGAGTACATGACTCGTAAGGTTACTGAGCAGTATCCAGAAAACCGCAAGACACAGCACATCGCAGAGCGTCACCGTGGTACTCTTGTCATGGTTCTCGATGAGAACGGAAAGAACAAGTGTACAGCGTGTACGTTGTGCGAAAAGGCGTGTCCAAATGGCACCATCAAGATTACATCGCAGATGGTCGTAACTGCCGACGGAAAGAAGAAGAAGCTCCTTACTGACTATCAGTATGATCTGGGCGACTGTATGTTTTGCCAGCTTTGCGTAAACGCATGTAACTTCGGTGCTATCAAGTTCGTAAAGGATTTTGAAAACGCTACATTCAGCCGTGATGTACTCGTACAGCATCTCAACGTAGTTCCTACAGAGGAGGAGATGAAGCAGTATGAGGAGAATGCAAAGATTGCTGCAGCTAAGGCTGCGGAAGCTCCAAAGGCAGCACCTGCTGCTCCAAAGGCTGAACCAACAAAAAAGGAGGAGTAAGAAATGGCTAATATAATAGTATTCGCAATCATTGCAGTTGTCATCATTGCAGCTGCCCTTGCAGCAGTATTCACAAAGCGTATCATGCGCTCTGTTACTGCATTGCTCTTTGTGCTGTTCGCCATTGCAGGTCTTTACTTCCTGCTTGATTACACCTTCCTCGGTGCTGCACAGCTCAGTATCTATGCTGGTGGTATGACGATGATCTATATCTTCGCTATTCAGCTCCTCGGTCGTCGTGACCTTCAGGGCTATGTGGAGAAGCTCACCTTCAAGCGTACCATAGGTGCTGCAATCGTATCATTTATCGGTTGTGTTACCGTAGTTGGCGTAATGCTCAAGAACTTCTTCATTGATAAGTTCATGGCTGTAGGGGATGCTGAGGCTTCAATGGAGAAGATAGGTGAGGCACTCGTTGGTTCTGGGAAGTATCAGTACGTTCTCCCATTCGAGTTCATCTCATTGTTCTTGCTCGCATGTATCATTGGCGGACTTGTTGTTTCACGTAATCAGAAGGAGGATAAGTAATTATGGTACCAGTAGAATGTTTCTTCGTGCTTAGCGCGATATTGTTCTTCATCGGCGTATTCGGTTTCGTTACCCGCCGTAACCTGATAGCAATGCTTGTCTCTGTTGAGCTTATCCTCAATGCTGTTGATATCAACTTCGCAGCATTCAATCGTCTGCTCTTCCCTGAAGGAAGTGAAGGCTTCTTCTTCACACTCTTCTCTATCGGTGTAAGTGCAGCTGAGAGTGCCGTAGCAATCGCTATCATCCTCAACGTATATCGTCTGTTCAAGTCTGATAGCGTAGAGGCTATTGATAATCTTAAACTGTAATTCGCCTTATGATATACACATTATCGATCCTAATACTTCTGCTTCCTCTGGCATCGTTCATCACTATCGGTGTACCAGAGTTCTTGAATAAGAAGTACGCTTGGGCTCCAAAGGTAGCAGGAACTATCGGCACTACATCGCTGTTGTTCGTAACTCTTCTGAGTTACTGGACAGCAATCACTTACTTCGGTGGTGCTCGTGTTGCTGATGGTACTTACGCTACCCTCGTGCCTTATAACTATACTTGGTTGCCACTCGGCAATCTGCACTTCGACCTTGGTGTCCTTCTCGACCCAATCTCAGTGATGATGCTCGTTGTCATCTCAACAGTATCACTCATGGTGCACATCTATTCTTTCGGCTATATGCACGGTGAGAAGGGTTTCCAGCGTTACTACGCATTCCTTTCTCTCTTCACAATGTCAATGCTCGGACTCGTGCTTGCTACCAACATCTTCCAGATGTATATGTTCTGGGAGCTTGTAGGCGTAAGCTCATACCTCCTCATTGGCTTCTACTATCCATTGCATGCCGCTGTTCACGCATCTAAGAAGGCGTTCATCGTTACACGCTTTGCTGATATGTTCTTCCTCGTAGGTATCCTTATCTTCGGATTCTACACAGAGACATTCAACTTCTCTTTCATGCCGAACGTACAGATTGCTGAGGGTATGCAGGCATTCGCTCCATGTCAGGCTGAACTTGCTTCAAAGTCACTTGCATTCGGCGGTATGGTGCTCCCAACTGCTCTCGTACTGATGTTCATCGGTGGTGCTGGTAAGTCTGCTATGTTCCCACTCCACATCTGGCTTCCAGATGCTATGGAGGGCCCAACACCAGTATCTGCGCTCATCCACGCTGCTACCATGGTTGTAGCTGGTGTATTCCAGATTGCTCGTATGTTCCCACTCTGGATCAACTACGCTCCTAATGCAATGTCAATCGTAGTTGTTGTAGGTGCATTCACTGCTTTCTATGCTGCTGCTGTTGCTTGTGCTCAGAGCGATATCAAGCGTGGTCTTGCATTCTCTACAATCTCTCAGATTGCATTCATGATGGTTGCTCTTGGTGCGAGTACAGCTCTTGAGCTTAACCACCACGAGCACGGTGGTCTCGGCTACCTCGCTGGTATGTTCCACTTGTTCACCCACGCTATGTTCAAGGCTTGTCTCTTCCTCTGTGCAGGTGTTATCATCCACGGTGTTCACACCAATGAGATGTCTGCTATGGGTAGCCTACATAAGTATATGCCTATCACAAGTGCCACATTCTTCATCTCATGTCTTGCAATCTCTGGTATCCCATTCTTCTCAGGCTTCAGCTCAAAGGATGAGATTATCTCTGCTTGCATGCACTACTCACCAATCCTCGGATGGTTCATGACAGGTGTTGCCGCTATGACAGCATTCTATATGTTCCGTCTCTACTGGTGCATCTTCT
>Ga0310695_10007022_pt1 | contig 18210 bp, 13 predicted proteins | sample RumenRJG_04DNA_FD_203882 | JGI IMG/M metagenome (GOLD analysis project Ga0310695, IMG submission 203882) | Bovine rumen microbial communities from Lethbridge, Alberta, Canada - RJG_04 (v2) (version 2) | ecosystem: Host-associated > Mammals > Digestive system > Stomach > Rumen | place: Canada...
AGCGCTTGTTGCCAGGAATAGCCCATCACTATAACGAGCGTGTAAGCGAAAAAAGCATTGATTCCCATGCCAGAGGCAAGGGCAAACGGCATCTTAGCATAAAAAGCCATGACCATTGTGGCAATTGCGGCAGAAATAACCGTTGCAGAGAATACGGCTCCTTTGTCCATACCAGCATCACTAAGAATAATCGGATTTACGGCCAAGATGTAAGACATGGTTAAGAACGTGGTCAGTCCGGCCATCATTTCTACTTTCACAGAATGGATGGCGGGATTAAACCCCAATAAGGATAGGAATTTGTTCATAATGGTTGGTTATTTAAAAGTTGATATATAGTTTGCGCTGCAAAATCCGGGGCATTCTTTTCACTGAGGATATGTCGCACCTCAGCATAACCATCAAGCATCTTCCGGCGTCCATCACCGTCAAGTATTTTAGCAAGTTCTGTTTTTATGTTTTCCACACTAAAGGTGTCGGCAACAAGTTCAGGAACCACCTCACGGTTTGCTATCAGGTTGACGAGTGACACATATTTCACATGAAGCATCCTACGACGCACCCAGCCTGCAACAAGAGGCAATGGAGTCTCATAACACACCACCTGAGGCACATTGAAAAGGCAGGTTTCCAAAGTGGCAGTGCCACTAGTAACAAGGGCTGCATGTGCACTCCGCAACAGAGCATACGTCTGATTCCGGACAACCAGAACGTCAGTATCTTTCACAAATTTGTCATAATATGTCTGTTCTATTCCTGGTGCAGCAGCTACCACAAACTGATATTGGGGATAGGCTCGCGCCACCTCGACCATAGCAGGAAGGTTATCTTTGATTTCCTGCTGACGACTACCTGCCAGAATAGCAATGATTTTCTTGGAAGAATCAGGAATGATATCAAACGGTGTCTCTGTAGCCAAGAACTCCTCCACCTCATTCATAGTAGGATTACCCACATAATGAATTGGAAAGTGATGTTTCTGTTCAAAGAATTCCACCTCAAAGGGGAGGATAGAGAACAATTCATCAACGTCACGACGGATGGCTTTGATACGATATTCCTTCCATGCCCATATTTTGGGAGCAATATAATAAAATACAGGACAGATAGCCTGCGCCTTCACAAACTTAGCAATGTCAAGGTTGAAGCCAGGATAATCAACAAGGATTACAACATCTGGATGCCAGTTCTTGACATCCTCCTTGCACATTTTCATATTGCGAAGAATAGTAGGTAGGTGGAGCAGCACCGGAATAAAGCCCATATAAGCCAACTCCCGGTAGTGTTTCACAAGGGTACCGCCCTCTGCAGCCATCAGGTCTCCACCGAAATAGCGGAACTCTGCCCGAGGATCGTGTACCTTCAAAGCTTTCATCAGCCGCGATGCGTGAAGGTCTCCTGAGGGTTCGCCAGCTATCAGGTAATATCTCATAAATTCCAAGATTTTACTAGGTTTATGGCATCATAAGCCGTCACGTCAATCTGAGTAGGTGTAATTGCCACATAGCCATGAGTAAGTGCCCAGTTATCAGTATCCTCAGCATCGGGTTCATCATTGGTATAGTAACCCACCATCCACCAGTAATCATAACCACGAGGATGATGACGTTTCTCAACCTCACCGCCCCACGTGCCTTTTGCCATTCGACAAACACGGACACCTTGGTAATGATCCACCAGCGGGAAGTTCACATTCAGACAAACCCCCTGTGGCAAAGGTTCCCTAAGAATACGTTCCGTAATCTGCCGTACCAATGGTCGTAACGGACAGAAATCAGCATCTGCGCGATGATCACAAAGAGAGAACGCCACAGAAGAAATATACTTCATGCACCCCTCAAGCGTAACCCCCATCGTCCCACTATAATGTACATTGACAGAAGCATTGTCACCATGATTGATACCGCCTATCACCATATCCGGCTTCCGTGGTACTATCTCAGCCAAAGCCATCTTCACACAATCGACGGGCGTACCATTGCACGACCATATTTCAAGACTCTCATGCTTCTCACGCAGGCAAATCCGCAGTGGTTCTGTGGCAGAGAACGCACAAGAATAGCCGCTCCGAGCCGACTCAGGGGCACAGACAATGATATCTCCCATGTCGGACAACATCTCCACAAGCACACGAATACCCTTCGCATCATACCCATCATCATTGGAAATCAACAGAAGCGGTCGTTTATTTTCCATAAAATATCAACGTTTTGGCTGCAAAAGTACGAAAAAAGGTTTAAATAAACGGATTTCTCAGCAGAAATATGTAACTTTGTGGCCAAATTTCTAATTTAGAACAAATTAGTATGAGTAAGATTATTGCTTTAGCAAACCAAAAAGGCGGTGTAGGAAAGACCACGACGACCATCAATTTGGCTGCGTCACTGGCCACCCTCGAGAAAAACGTCTTAGTCGTGGACGCCGACCCTCAGGCCAATGCATCTAGTGGTCTGGGTGTTGACATTACAGAAGTGGAATGCTCCCTCTATGAGTGCATCATCAACCAAGCCGACGTACGTGATGCCGTCTATACTACCGACATTGATGGTCTTGACATCATCCCGAGCCATATCGATCTAGTAGGTGCAGAAATCGAAATGCTGAATCTGAATGACCGCGAGAAAGTTCTCACAAAATTGTTAGCACCAATCCGTAACGACTACGATTATATTCTTATCGACTGCTCACCGTCATTGGGGCTTATTACTGTCAACGCGCTTACTGCCGCAGACTCTGTGATTATCCCTGTTCAGTGCGAGTATTTTGCCCTGGAGGGTATCAGCAAACTGCTGAACACCATCAAGATTATCAAGAACAAACTGAATCCTCATCTTGAAATTGAGGGCTTCCTATTGACAATGTACGACAGTCGCTTACGATTGGCGAATCAGATTTACGATGAGGTGAAGCGTCATTTCCAGGAGCTAGTGTTCAAGACTGTCATCCAGCGTAACGTCAAACTGTCGGAAAGTCCAAGCCACGGACTCCCCGTGATTCTGTACGATGCAGACTCCACAGGCAGCAAGAACCATCTGGCGCTGGCAAAGGAAATCATACAAAAGAACAAATAAACTATGGCTGTAAAGAAAAAATACGACCGCAACGTTTTAGGCCGCGGCCTTGACAATATTGGCACGGGCAAGGGACGAGGACTCGATGCACTGATAGACACCAGTGACATCCAGACACAGGGGTCATCTAATCTGAATGAGATTTCTCTCAGTTTAATCGACCCCAACCCTAATCAGCCGAGAAGAGAGTTTGACGAAAATGCCATGAAGGAGCTATCTGCTAGTATCCGCGAAATCGGCATTATCACTCCTGTCACCCTCAGGCAGACCAATGACGGCAGATACCAGATTATTGCTGGAGAGCGACGTTGGCGCGCCTCTCAGATGGCTGGCATGGAGACTATCCCCGCCTATATACGCACAGCTGCCGACGACAATGTCATGGAGATGGCTCTTGTAGAGAATATCCAGCGCGAGGATCTGAACGCTATAGAGATTGCCCTCGCCTATCAGCATCTGGCTGATACCACGGGGATGACACAGGAGAAGATTTCTTCACGTGTAGGAAAGAGTCGCACATCAATTACCAACTATATGCGTCTTCTGAAACTCCCTGCACAGATCCAGATGGCTCTAAAGAACAAAGAGATGGACATGGGACATGCTCGTGCGTTACTCTCACTCGATAGTCCATCGGCACAGCTGAAACTCTATAAGGAAATACAGCGTAATGGCTACTCCGTAAGAAAAGTGGAGGAGATGGTGCAGATGCTGAAGAACGGTGAGGACCTGCATACGGTGAAGAAAGCTGCAACAACAGTCACCCAACTGCCATTGGAATACAGCATTCTGAAAGACCGTCTGGGAAATCTTTTTAAAGTGAAAGTACAGATGACTTGCTCGCCTCAGGGAAAGGGTAAAATTAGTATCCCTTTTGCCAACGACGAAGAGCTCGAACATATCATGAATATCATCGATAAGATGAAAGACTGAAGATTGAAAGGAAAAGTGCTGAGACAATATCTACTTATACTCATACGGGCATTTTTGCTGTCTGGTTGTCTGCTTTCGGCAGATAACCTGCATGCTCAGGGCACAAAGGAAATGGAGGAATTGAAGGAAATTATCAATGACAGTGTCTTCCATGCTGCCACTGACAGTATTCTTCACATGGCCGATTCTATGGTGCAATCGGTGGTAGTGGATACGACATCCATGGCTATTGGAAAGAAGGCTCCAAAGAAAGACTGGGCTACATGGCAGCCAAATCCCAAACGGGCACTATGGCTGGCATTGGTCATCCCTGGTGGCGGACAGATTTACAACCGGAAATACTGGAAGCTGCCACTCGTCTATGGAGGCTTTATGGGTTGTATTTATGCTATGACGTGGAACAACTCCATGTATAGGGACTACTCTCAGGCCTATCTGGACTTGGCTGACAGTGATCCCAACACACAAAGCTACAACCAGTTTTTGCACACAGGCGTCAACATTACACCAGCAAATGCTGATCGATACAAGGAAATCTTCAAAAAACGTAAGGACAAATACAGACGTTGGCGTGACCTTAGTTTTTTCGTGATGATAGGTGTCTATGCTCTATCTGTTATCGACGCTTATGTCGATGCGGAATTGTCTAATTTCGACATATCTAAAGACTTGAGTCTCAAAGTGGAGCCTACGATTCTGAACAATCATTCGTCAGGTAATCCACTTGACAACTCGTCTGTAGGACTGCAATGTAGTCTGAATTTTTAGTAAACAATAAAAAAACCAAACATAAAGAATGAAGAAAAAGAGAATGCTTTTCCTCGCCACGCTAGTCTTTGCCTGGACCTGTGCTATGCATGCCCAGGTAGAAGTTACTGGTGTTGACGCCGAGAGCGAAGATGAGGAAGAAATCGAAGTTGAAGAATTAGGCGATGATGAAATCGCCGTGACTGACAATGAAGGAAACGAAGAGGTTATTGAGTTCCCAGAGGCCATGACTTACGACCTCGACAGTCTGCTGAACCTCTATATGTCACGTACGTTTCTGGGGACACCAGGTGACTGTGAGATGAAAAACGAGAACCCCACTTACCCCAGAGAGGAGTACATCGGACGTCTGCAGAGAATCCCCACCGTGATGGAGATGGCATACAATGACATCGTTCAACGGTTTATTGATCGCTATAGCGGACGTCTCCGCTACTCTGTAAGCTATATGCTGGGTGCAGCCAATTTCTACCTGCCTCTCTTTGAACAGGCTTTGGAGTCTTACCAACTGCCGTTGGAGCTGAAATATCTCCCCATAATTGAGTCGGCTCTCAATCCGAAAGCCGTTTCCCGCGTAGGGGCAACCGGTCTTTGGCAGTTCATGCTTGCTACAGGCCGACAGTACGGACTAGAAGTAAACTCCCTCGTCGACGAACGCCGTGCCCCAGTAAAATCTTCATATGCTGCAGCCCGTTACTTGCGTGATCTTTATCGCATTTTTGGCGATTGGAATCTCGTGATCGCTGCCTATAACTGCGGTCCGGAAAACATCAACAAGGCCATTCACCGTGCTGGAGGCGAGAAAGACTATTGGAAACTCTATCCCTATCTGCCTGCAGAGACCCGTGGCTATGTACCTGCCTTTATCGCAGCCAATTACATTATGACCTATTACTGCGAACATAATATCTGTCCGATGACTACCGGTTTGCCTGCCAAGAGCGACACTGTCATGATTAACAAGGACATTCATCTGGAACAGATTGCCGCGGTAGTAGGTACCGATATTGACATGCTACGCTCACTGAACCCAGAGTTCCGGCATGACATTATCCCAGGAAACACAAAGCCATACGCATTAAGGATGCCTATTGCCGACATCGGTAAATATATCGACATGGAGGACTCTGTCTATTATTACCATCGCGATGAATTGTTTACTAAACGTGCCGTCGTTGAGGTAAACGACGATCTTCCAACTTTCTCAAGTCGCGGCAAGGGATCCTATAGCAAGAGCAAGCGTGGTCGTTATAACCGTCGCAGCAGTGCCCGCGGTAGCCGCAGAGGCCGTGGTGGAAGTTCTTCCGTAACCATCAGAAGAGGCCAGACGCTGTCGGAGATTGCCAAGCGCAATGGAACGACCGTGGCCAAACTGAGAAAGTTAAATGGTATCAAGGGGAACAATATCCGTGCCGGAAAGAAAATACGTGTAAAGTAACCTCAAATAATCATTAGAACTATGGATGTAGAGCAAATGAATACAGAAGAGGCTGATGAGCAGCTGATCAACGACGCATTCCAGAAACTATTGGACAGCTACCTGGCCTCACGACACAGGAAGAAAGTCGATCTCATCACTAAAGCCTTTAACTTCGCCAGACAGGCGCACAAAGGTGTCCGTCGTCTGTCTGGAGAGCCCTACATCATGCACCCCATTGCAGTAGCTCAGATTGCATGTTCGGAGATTGGTCTTGGCTCTACCAGTATCTGTTCTGCCTTGCTTCACGATGTCGTAGAGGATACAGACTACACGGTTGAGGACATCTCCAACATCTTCGGACCGAAAATCGCGCAGATTGTCGATGGTCTGACAAAGATCAGCGGTGGTATCTTTGGAGAACAGGCTTCTGCTCAGGCTGAAAACTTCAAGAAGCTCCTGCTCACCATGAGCGATGACATACGCGTGATTCTTATTAAAATATGTGACCGTCTGCACAATATGCGCACCTTGGAATCACAGCCTGCCAACAAGCAGTATAAGATTGCAGGTGAGACACTTTACATCTATGCTCCACTCGCAAATCGTCTGGGACTTAACAAAATCAAGTCGGAACTCGAGAACCTGAGTTTTAGGTTTGAGCATCCAGCCGAGTATGCCGCTATCGAGGCTAAGTTGAAATCAACCCGTGCCTCGCGCGATGAGTTATTCTCGCAATTCACCACACCCATCGAGGATGCCCTGAAGAAGATGGGTATCGAATATGAGATTAAGGAACGCGTGAAAAGCCCCTACTCCATCTGGAACAAGATGCAGAACAAACACGTTACCTTCGAGGAGATCTACGACATCCTTGCCGTGCGCATCATCTTTACACCGAAGATCAGAGAGGAGGAGGTCAACGAATGCTTTAACATCTATGTGGCCATCTCGAAGATCTACAAATCTCACCCAGACCGTCTGCGCGACTGGCTCTCTCATCCGAAGGCCAATGGCTATCAGGCACTCCATGTAACGCTGATGTCAAAACAAGGTCGTTGGATAGAGGTACAGATACGCTCTGATCGTATGGACGAGATTGCAGAGCAGGGGTTTGCTGCCCACTGGAAATACAAGGATGGTGTAGAAGAGGAATATACAGAAGACGAGACCGAGTTGAACGAGTGGTTGGGAACCATCAAGGAAATCCTTGACGACCCGCAGCCGGATGCGATGGACTTCCTCGACACCATCAAGCTGAATCTCTTTGCTTCTGAAATCTTCGTCTTCACCCCGAAAGGTGAAATACGCACGTTGCCTGCAGGTTGTACGGCACTCGATTTCGCCTTCTCTATCCACACTTTCCTCGGCAGCCACTGCATCGGTGCGAAGGTGAATCATAAACTCGTACCACTCTCTCATAAGCTGCAAAGCGGTGATCAGGTAGAAATTCTCACTTCGAAATCCCAGCACGTCAGTCCCACATGGATCAACTTTGTCTCTACGGCAAAAGCTAAGGCAAAGATACAAGCCATCCTCCGTCGCGACAACCGTGAAATTCAGCGCCAGGGTGAAGAAACACTCAACGCTTTCCTGCAGAAGAATGGCTTTGAGCCCAGTCTTGCACTGACAGACCAACTGGCAGAGTTCCACGACTACAGCAAGCGAGGAGAGTTCCTACTGGCTCTCGGTGAGAAGATCGTACTACTCGGAGAAAAAGATCTCGACCGTCTGAACGGAAAAGATGATACCGATGACAATAGTCTCGGATGGCGTAAGTATGTTCCCTTTGTCAAGAAGAAGAAAGAAGAGTCAACTCAGAAGCAGCGGCTTTTCATTGTACCAGAGAAATTCAATCGCAAAAAGCCCGTTTATATCTCAGAAGAGAATATCAACCAGTATAAGTTCCCAGGATGTTGTCACCCTATCCCTGGCGATGACGCCTTGGGCTATATCAACAACAAGAATGAGATCGAGATCCACAAGCGCGTCTGTCCTGTAGCTGCCAAACTGAAGTCGAGCTACGGCAACCGCATCCTCGATATCAAGTGGGACATGCACAAAGTGCTGTTCTTCGATGCCACCATCCGCATCGGCGGTATCGACCGCGTGGGTATGCTCAATGAGATCACGCAGGTCATCTCCTCTCAGATGAGCGTTAATATTCATAAGGTAACGATAACCTGTGAAGACGGCATCTTCGACGGCAGCATCGAACTGAGGGTACATGACCGCGAGGACGTGCAGTCGATTATCGACAACCTGAAAGGCATTCCTGATCTAAAGGAGATTTCACAAATCATGTAACTACCCATATGAACAAGCTACTACTACTTTTCTCTACCATTCTCCTTTCGCTGACAGCCCAGGCCGCCAGCAAGTATGATAATCCAGACACCCTTGTTGTTGCCCGCGACGGCACTGGAGAGTTCCGTACCATCGACGAGGCCATCGAGGTGTGCCGCGCCTTTATGGACTACCACAAGGTCATCTATGTGAAGAACGGTACTTACAAGGAGAAGCTCATCATTCCCTCTTGGCTACAGAACATCGAAATCTGCGGCGAGAGTGCCGAGAATACAATCATCACCTACGATGACCATGCCAACATTCAAATCGTATTAGGTACTGCTGAACCGCGCACACAGCCCATGGGCACCTTCCGGACCTATACACTGAAGATTGAGGGCAATGCCATCACACTAAAGAACATTACCATCGAGAATAATGCCGCACGACTGGGACAGGCTGTAGCACTGCATACAGAAGGAGACCGTCTGGTGTTTATCAACTGTCGTTTCATTGGCCATCAGGATACAGTCTATACAGGTGTAGCTGGTACCCGCCTATTTTTCAAGGACTGCTATATCTGCGGCACCACCGACTTTATCTTCGGCCCTTCCACAGCCTGGTTTGAGAACTGTACCATCGAAAGCTTAATCAACAGCTATGTGACAGCAGCCTCCACACCTAAGGACCAGCCTTACGGCTACGTGTTCAACAACTGCCGGCTCATCGCCCAGCCCGAGGCCACGAAGGTCTATCTTGGGCGGCCTTGGCGCGACTATGGCTACACCTTGTTCATGAACTGCGACCTCGGGAAGCATATCCGCCCTGAGGGCTGGCACAACTGGGAGAAGCACCGTGAACAGACAGCGCGCTACTTGGAATACAACAATCACGGGGATGGGGCCAAGACGACAGAACGCGTAGGATGGAGCCGCCAGCTCACAAAGAAAGAAGCCAGCAAGATAACACCAGAGAACGTCTTCCGTCAGGAAACATCCTGGTTACCAGAATAGTGCTAAAGTAAAAGCCTCCCGATGGGGAGGCTTTTCTTATTGTAGGGCATCGAGCTGTTTCTTTAAGGCTTGTAACTCGTCGCGGATACTGATAAGCGACTCCAATGCATCCGCTTTCTTATCGACACCTTTCTTGTTCTGCGTCAGAATCTTACGTGCGGCAGCTAGTTTGAAGCCACGCACTTTCACAAGATTGTGAATCAGACGAATCTGTTCAATATCCTTTTCCTGATACTGGCGGATTTTAGCGGAACCAGTAGTCTTAGGTCGCAGGAACGGAAATTCCTGTTCCCAGTACCTGAGTGTGCTCTCAGGCAGGTCAAACATCTCACCTACCTCCTTGATAGAGTAGTAGAGTTTCAAATTCTTGTTCAGATTCAGTGCCATATTGTTCCTCCTTATATAATATTACAGATTACAAAGTTCTATTACTTTATCAATAGCTGCAGAGAGCCCGTCAGGGTTCTTTCCGCCAGCACTGGCGAAGTGAGGCTGGCCGCCACCGCCGCCCTGCATCAGTTTAGCTGCCTCACGCACGAGCAAACCTGCGTTCAGGCCGTGATCCTTCACCATATCATCACTGAGCATCACATTAAGCATCGGCTTCTCATTGAAGACAGAGCCAACGACACAGACGAGATTCTCAGGACAAAGCTCACGCACCTTGAACACCAGATCCTTAGCAGCATCAGGGGCTATCGGAGCCTTAGCCGTTACGACCTTCACACCGTTCACGATACGACCTTTCTCTACGAGTTCCTTCGACAGCGAAGCAACGCGGGCTGCCTGGAAGCTCTCAATCTCTTTCTTCATCGAGTCATGCTCCTCGATATATTTCACGATAGTGGCCTGCAGATCCTTGGCGTTGTTGAAGAAGCTCTTAACAGCCTTCAGGATATCCTCAGTCTTATACAGCAGTTCCTCGCACTCTTTACCCGTCTTAGCCTCGATACGGCGGATACCTGCTGCCACAGAACTCTCAGCAACGATCTTGAAGAAGCCTATCTTACCTGTAGCCTTAGCATGGATACCACCACAGAACTCACAGCTGGGACCGAAGCGCACCACGCGCACCTTGTCGCCGTATTTTTCGCCGAAGAGGGCGATGGCGCCCAGTTTCTTGGCCTCATCGAAGGGCACGTCACGATGCTCGTCAAGAGGGATATCCTCACGGATCATCTCGTTCACCATGCGCTCTACCAGGCGAATCTCCTCGTCGGAAACTTTCTGGAAGTGCGAGAAGTCGAAACGTAGGGTATCAGCCGATACGAACGAGCCCTTCTGCTCCACATGGTCGCCAAGAACCTGCTTCAGCGCATAGTCAAGCAGGTGGGTAGCCGTATGATTGGCGGCAGAGGCATCGCGCTTGTCGGTATCCACACAGGCCATGAACTGGGCTGTAGGATCCTTCGGCAACTGCTTCACGATATGCACGCTCTGGTTGTTTTCGCGCTTGGTATCGATAATCTCGATGGTCTCGGCTTCATTCACGAGCACACCACAGTCGCCTACCTGTCCACCCATCTCACCATAAAATGGGGTGTAGTCGAGCACGAGCTCATAGAACTCGTTCTTCTTCTGCGTCACTTTTCTATATCTAAGAATGCGGCACTCATACTCTGTATAATCATAGCCCACGAACTGCTGTTCGCCCTGTGCGAGCTCCACCCAGTCGCTGTTCTCTACAGCAGCGGCATTGCGCGCACGCTCCTTCTGCTTCTGCATCTCCACATTAAACTGCTCTTCGTTCACGGTGAAGCCGTTCTCACGACAGATCAGTTCCGTCAGGTCGAGCGGGAATCCATAGGTATCGAAGAGACGGAAAGCCTGCACACCGTCGAGCTCAGTCTTACCCTCGGCTTTCAACTGCTCCATTGCCTTGTCGAGCAGCGAGATACCCTTATCCAGCGTGCGCAGGAAAGCGTCTTCCTCTTCCATCATCACCTTCGAGATCAACTGCTGCTGAGCCTTCAGTTCGGGGAAGGCATCGCCCATCTCATGCACGAGTGTCGGCACGAGCTTGAAGAGGAAGGCCTCGCGCTGGCCGAGGAACGTATAGGCATAGCGCACGGCACGGCGCAGGATACGACGGATCACGTAGCCGGCCTTCGCATTCGAGGGCAGCTGGCCGTCGGCTATCGAGAAGCTCACAGCTCTCAGATGGTCGGCACAGACGCGCATGGCCACGTTGATATCGTCTTGTTCCTTGCTTACCTCACCCTCCTCAAAGGTCGTATATTTCTTACCAGTAATCTGTTCCTCAGCCTTAATGATTGGCTGGAAGATATCGGTATCATAGTTCGAGTGCTTGCCCTGCAGCATGCGCACCAGGCGTTCGAAACCCATACCCGTGTCGATCACGTTCATCGAGAGTTTCTCCAGACTGCCGTCGGCCTTGCGGTTGAACTGCATGAACACGAGGTTCCAAATCTCAATCACCTGAGGATCGTCCTGGTTGACGAGTTCACGGCCACTCTTGCCCGATGCCTTGCGCTGCTCCGGCGTGCGTGAGTCCACATGGATCTCTGAACAGGGACCGCAGGGGCCCGTATCGCCCATTTCCCAGAAGTTATCGTGCTTGTTTCCGTTGATGATATGATCCTCGGGCACATGCTTCGACCAGTACTTGGCTGCCTCGTCATCGCGTGGGATATTCTCTTCGGGCGAACCCTCAAACACAGTCACATACAGATCCTCGGGATTCAGTTTCAGCACATCAACGAGATACTCCCATGCCATATCGATGGCGCCCTCCTTGAAGTAGTCGCCGAAGCTCCAGTTGCCGAGCATCTCGAACATGGTGTGGTGATAGGTATCGTGGCCTACTTCCTCCAGGTCGTTGTGCTTGCCGCTCACGCGGAGGCACTTCTGGGTGTCGGCACGGCGGCGTGGCTCGGGGTCACGAGTACCGAGGATGATATCTTTCCACTGGTTCATACCAGCGTTGGTAAACATCAGTGTAGGGTCATCTTTAATCACCATCGGGGCTGAAGGCACGATGGCATGCTGTTTCGACTCGAAGAATTTCTTGAATGAGTCGCGAATCTCGTTTGCTGTCATTGTCTTATTGTTGCTTGTTATTTTTTACCTTATTTATAAATGTGGATGCAAAGGTACGAATAATTCTCCGAATCACAAATAAAATGAGGCAAAAATTCCTAAAAGAACTGTGCAGTGATAATAATTATTATTTACAAACCGATACGTATAAGCCTTGCGGAATTCCACAAAATTAAAAATATTCTTAATTCCTCGTTATTCTCACAAAATTTTGCTACCTTTGCACACAATTGAGCGCACCCTTCCCGGGTGCAGAAAAAGAGCTAAAGACCAAGCAGAATGGACGAAGAGACAAGAGAAGAAGGTGGTGAGAGCCAGCAGCCGGAAATAACGGAGCAGCAGGAGTCGGAAGGCCAGAACGAGGGTCATTCCGACTATAAACCCGTGAACCGTTTCGACGCTGCTGCAGTGCATCATCTCAGTGGCATGTATCAGAACTGGTTTCTCGATTATGCCTCGTATGTGATACTCGAGCGCGCCGTTCCTCACATCGAGGACGGCCTCAAGCCCGTGCAGCGACGTATCCTGCACTCCATGAAACGTATGGACGACGGGCGATATAATAAGGTAGCCAACATCGTGGGACACACGATGCAGTTTCACCCTCACGGCGACGCTTCAATCGGCGACGCTCTCGTGCAGATGGGACAGAAGGATCTGCTCATTGACACGCAGGGTAACTGGGGAAACATCCTCACAGGTTCATCAGCCGCTGCGCCGCGATATATCGAGGCCCGACTGTCGAAGTTTGCGCTCGACTGCGTGTTCAATCCCAAGACCACAGAGTGGAAGATGTCGTACGACGGCCGCAACAAGGAGCCTATCACGCTGCCCGTGAAGTTCCCGTTGCTGTTGGCACAGGGCGCAGAGGGTATCGCCGTAGGCCTGTCGTCGAAGATTCTGCCACATAATTTCTGCGAGATCTGCGATGCAGCCATCGCCTATCTCCACGAGCAACCTTTCCAGCTCTATCCCGATTTTCCCACGAGCGGCAGCATCGACGTGTCGAAATACAACGACGGTCAGCGAGGCGGTGTGGTCAAGGTGCGCGCCAAGATCGAGAAGATCGACCAGAAGACGCTCGTCATCCGCGAGATTCCCTTCTCAAAAACCTCTGAGACTTTGCAGGACTCGATCGTGAAGGCCATCGAGAAAGGTAAGATCAAGGCCCGCAAGGTGGAAGACCTGACGGCTGCGAACGTTGAGATACAAGTACATCTGGCTCCTGGCGTATCCTCCGACAAGACCATCGACGCACTTTATGCCTTCACCGACTGCGAGATCAACATCTCGCCCAACTGCTGTGTCATCGAAGACAACAAGCCGCAGTTCCTCACCGTCAGCGATGTGCTGCGCCACTCCACTGACCGCACGAAGGACCTGATTCGTCAGGAACTCGAGATCCGCAAGAATGAACTGCTGGAGCAACTGCACTTCTATTCGCTGGAGAAGATCTTCATCGAGGAGCGCATCTATAAAGACAAGAAGTTTGAACAGGCGCCCACTATCGACGCCGTCTGCGAACATATCGACGAGCGACTGACGCCCTACTACCCCAGTCTTGTGCGCGAGGTAACAAAGGACGACATCCTCAAGTTGCTCGAAATCAAGATGCAGCGCATCCTGAAGTTCAACAAAGACAAGGCCGACGAACTGATGGCCCGTCTGAAGGCGGAGATCGAGGAGATAGACCGCGATCTGGCGAACCTCACGGAAGTGACAGCCAACTGGTTCCAGTTCCTGAAAGACAAGTACGGCAAGGATCATCCGCGACTCACGGAGATACGCAACTTCGACACCATCGAGGCCTCGAAGGTGGCAGAAGCCAACCAGAAGCTATATATCAACCGCAACGACGGCTTCATCGGCACTAGTCTGAAGAAAGACGAGTTCGTATGCAACTGTTCCGACCTCGACGACATCATCATCTTCTATAAAGACGGTAAATACAAGGTTGTGCGTGTGGCCGAGAAGCTCTTTGTAGGCAAGAACGTGCTCTATCTCAACGTGTTCAAGAAGAACGACTCTCGCACGATCTATAATGCCGTCTATCGCGACGGTAAGAAGGGCTGGTACTTCATCAAGCGCTTCAACGTGACCTCGATGACGCGCGACAAGGAATACGACCTCACGCAAGGCACACCAGGCTCGAAGGTGATGTACTTCACGGCTAACCCCAATGGTGAGGCTGAGATTATCAAGGTAACGCTCGACCCCAACCCCAAACTGAAGAAGATCTTCATTGAAAAAGACTTCTCGGAGGTTATCATCAAGGGGCGTGCATCAAAGGGCAACTTACTGACCAAGAACAATATACACCGCATCGGGCTGAAGAGTCACGGCCACTCGACACTGGGTGGGAGAAAGGTATGGTGGGATGCAGACGTGAACCGTCTGAACTACGACGAGCACGGCGTGCTACTCGGAGAGTTCTTCGACGACGATCAGATTCTCGTCATCCTGAAGAATGGCGACTACTATCTCACCAACTTCGACCTGAACAACCACTACGAGCCCAACATCCTGCGCATCGAGAAATACGATGCCGACAAGGTGTGGACAGCCATACTCTACGATGCTGATAATCAGGGATATCCCTACATCAAGCGCTTCCAGATGGACGCCTCGAAGAAGAAACAGAACTGGCTCTCGGAGAACCCTGCCTCGCAACTCATCCTGCTGACAGACACCATCTATCCGCGAATCCAGATCACCTATGGCGGAGCCGATGCCTTCAGAGGATCTGAGGAGATCGACGCAGAGCAGTTCATTACCGTCAAAGGCTATAAGGCCAAGGGTAAGCGACTGACGACCTATGCGCTGGAGAGCATCGTAGAGCTCGAGCCCACCCGATTCCCAGAAGAGCCTGAAGAGACAGAAAATGCAGACGAGCAGGATGAAGAAGAGAACCTTGACCCTGATGCAGGCAAAAGTGAGCAGCAGGTACGCGACGAACTCACAGGTCAGCTAAGACTGTTTGATGATAACGAAGATGAAGAGCAGTAAACGACATATCCTATCGGGCCTGTTGGCGATGTGCTGCACCGTTCCCCTTCAGACATTCGCCCAGAATCAGACCTCAGCGAACTTCCTGGGCGTCGGAACCTCTCATATCCTCGACACCTATATCACTCAGGAGAAGTTTCACGGAATCGGCTTCACCTATTTAAATATACGCGAGCGCGAGAAGCCGCAAAAGCGGTGGAACAACATCATCGAGCACGAGATTGACCTCTCTTCAACGAAAGACAGAGGCCGTAGCAGTTCGATGCTCGAGGGCAGCTACAACCTCTACTGGGGTCGCTACCGCCAATGGCGCCTCTTCGACGACAAGCTACAACTGCAGGCTGGCGGTCTGGCCAACGCAACGCTCGGATTCCTCTACGACATGACGAATTCCAACAATCCCGCTCAGGCGCGATTCGCCCTGAACGTCATGCCGTCGGGCATCGCCACTTACGACTTCACCCTCTGGCGACGACAGTTCTCGCTGCGCTATGAACTGAACGTGCCACTCGTAGGTCTGATGTTCAGTCCTAACTATGGACAGTCGTATTACGAGATCTTCTCTTTGGGCCACTACGACCATAACATCGTGCCAACGACCTTCGTCAGCGCCCCTACTTTCCGACAGTTGCTGACGCTCGATTGGCGCGCCAGCAAAAAGTGGTCGTTCCGTATCGGCTATCTGGGCAACTACCAGCAGGCCGCAGTGAATAACCTGAAGCAGCACATCTATGCCCATCGCGTGATGATAGGCATCGTGCGCCACTTCGCTATCGACGCCAAGCCATGAAGAAACTGATCGTGATACTCGCCTTGCTGCCGCTGCTAGCAACATCTTGCGTCAACGAAGACGAATTCCCCGATTCTCCCCAGGGAAACCTCGAGGCATTGTGGAAGGTGATCGACGAACACTACTGTTTCTTCGACTATAAGCAACATGTATATGGGCTCGACTGGCAGCAGGCTTATAATATATATAATGTACGCGCGAAGGGCAACCTCAGCGACTACCAGCTTTTCGAAGTTTGTACGGACATGCTCTCAGAACTGCGCGACGGCCACGTGAACCTCTACACCGCCTTCGACAACGGCCGATACTGGCATTGGCACGAAGACTATCCCACGAACTTCAGCGACACCTTACAGCGCCGCTATCTCGGCACCGACTACCGCATCGCAGGCTCACTAAGGTACAAGATTCTCGACGACAACATCGGCTATGCCTACTGCGGCAGTTTCAACTCGCCCATCGGCGAGGGTAATCTCGACGAGGTGATGAAATACTTCGCCTTCTGTAACGGTCTGATTCTCGATATTAGAGGCAACGGCGGCGGCGACCTTACCAATGCAGAGAAACTCGCAGCCCGATTCTGCCAAGAGAAGACACTCGTGGGCTATATCCAGCACAAGACGGGCAAGGGGCACAACGATTTCTCGGAGATGGAACCTCAGTATCTGGAACCTTCGGCCAATCTCAGATGGCCCAAGAACGTTGTCGTACTCACCAACCGCGAGGTATATAGTGCCGCCAACGACTTCGTAAAATGTATGAAATGTTTCACAACGGTAAAAACCGTTGGCGACCAGACTGGAGGCGGCTCAGGACTACCGTTCACCAGCTCGCTGCCCAACGGTTGGACCGTTCGCTTCTCAGCATGTCCTACCTACGATCGCAACCGCCAACAAATAGAGTTCGGCATCGCTCCAGACTACGAAGTACAACTGACAGACGATGATTTCCGTCAAGGAAGAGATACAATGATAGAATTTGCACGAAAACTTTTGGTGGAATGAAATTTTATTTGTACCTTTGCACTCGCTACGGGTGTCAAATAATGATAAAACCGAGCAAAAAGCGCCTGTGGCGGAATTGGTAGACGCGTCAGACTTAGGATCTGGTGTCTCACGACGTGCAGGTTCGAGTCCTGTCAGGCGCACAATGACTTAAAATGGCATAAATATGAGTATAAACCTGCCAATTGATTGATTTTTTGGTAGAAAATGAAGGTTTTTGATAAAAAAAATTAAAAAATCCTTGCATAATTAGAAAATATTGCCTACTTTTGTCACCGATTTATATAAATTAATGCATAGATATCATAACGTTTAATTGTTTAATTATAATTTTTAAGTTCAAATGAAAAAGAAAATTATTAATGGTTTTTTGATGGCAGCAATGCTTCTTACTGCCACGACCTCATTTGTTTCTTGTAAGGACAACGTGGACGATGAACTCGTTCTCGTTTACAAGGACCTTGCAAAGGTAGAGAACGACCTGAAGGCTCGTTTGAGTGAACTGGAGGGCAAACTCGCTACTCTGCAGACTCAGGTTGACAAGAACACAACTGACATCGCCAACCTCAAGACGGAGATGGAGAAGGTTCAGACTGAGATCACCAACATCAAGACTCAGCTCGTTGAGATCAACGCTAAGATTGACGCTCTCGACAGCCGCGTAACGGTTGTAGAGGAAGAGCTCAAGAAGCTGACCGAGCGTGTTGACAACCTTGAGAAGGAGATGGATGAGATGGAGAATCGTATCTACGAGGCTATCAAGCAGATCATCACTGACGTGACTGTTAACAACACCATCAACCGCGTGATCGGTACTTGGAACACTCCAGGTCTGAACATCAAGGCTCTGGCTGCATTC
>Ga0310695_10007024_pt1 | contig 18203 bp, 23 predicted proteins | sample RumenRJG_04DNA_FD_203882 | JGI IMG/M metagenome (GOLD analysis project Ga0310695, IMG submission 203882) | Bovine rumen microbial communities from Lethbridge, Alberta, Canada - RJG_04 (v2) (version 2) | ecosystem: Host-associated > Mammals > Digestive system > Stomach > Rumen | place: Canada...
ATAGCCTTACTTAAACCCATATTTCCTTGAAGTGATAAATACATATTTAATTCCTCCTAATTACTTAGATAAAATGATTACTCATCAATAAAATAAAACGAAGATTTCTTTATCCCATCGGTTACGCTTCCGGCGGAGAGCACCGCCTTCATCTTCAGCATCATTTCTTAATGCTTGGTTGCGCCATCCTCGTGACCCTTGAGGATACCTCTATAAGATAAAGATACGGTTTTACTGGTGGTCAATCCAGTGGGTATGGAGTACCGTTAAACTCAATGAAGGTAGAGGTCTACCTTGCTATTAACGGAGAGGCACAACCCTCTCGCGCAGGAGATATACTCCTGGAGTTCCCTCTGTCTAACTTATATACCGCAAGTATGAGGTGGGTGGACCCGCAGGCCCAGTGCGGTCTGGTGGAGGTAAAGGGAATTAAACCCTTGTGTTGAACGCTTCACTTCGGTTTTAACGCCCAATCGAAACCAATCTACCCCCCATAAATTAGTATGGGTAAGCCAACCGATAACTATACTACGTCCATACCCGACATCTATGGACATCCCAATGGCGCGAAGGGTGAGATTCGAACTCACGGAACCCGTTAAGGTTCGACAATTTAGCAAACTGCTGCACTCGGCCTCTATGCGACCTTCGCGTATATAATAAAGTAGGTTAGGATTTGAACCTAACATAACTGTCATTCCGACAAACGCCCTCCGGTTTTATGAGCCACTACGGCACCCCGGCAATTATACAGTCTTATGATCTAAGCGTCTACCTATTCCGCCACTACTTCATATAATAGAGATTACAGATGGCAGTCTGTTCAAGAAGTCTCTATTACTTCTCCTAACGGACTTTCTGACTGTGTGGCTCGTCACACCAATTATGCTCTCTGGAGGTCATAAACATCCCGCTAGTTTATCTAGTACTAGCACCGCCTGACTTTTCTGCCAAGGTATCAGGAACACACCTTATTGGCTCCTAAGGCGGGACTTGAACCCACAACCACTTGGTTAACAGCCAATTGCGCTACCGATTGCGCCACTTAGGAATATATAAAAGATTTAGCTTCTGTTTATTTCACGAAGGCCCAGTCTTTGTATCCTTCTTTTCAGTACCTACTGGGTAATTTTTTATCTGCCCGGCTTTAGCAGAAGTGTTCCTCTTCACTCAAACTCTCTCCGGCCGCTTGCAATCGGTTTGGGAGTTAACTATTGCTAAATACTTTTTTCTTACTTTTCATATATATATTATACAGAAAATTTAAGAAAAAGTCAAAAATTATATGGAGTCGCATAAGGGATTTGGACCCTCACTAGCAGTTTGGAAGACTGCGATGCTACCAGTTACACCAATGCGACATAATTGGGTGGAAAGACGAGATTTGAACCCGCATCTTCATGAGCCACAATCATGCACTTTACCTATTAAGCTACCTTCCACATATCTAATTAATATTTGGAACATTATAAGAACATCTAGCTCTCATAGGCTTGGTTACTACATCGAAGCCCTCCCTCTCTACCTTAGCACTATTTCATTTCGGTCGCGACTTCTCACTTGATGTTTCAAGCACCTTATAATGTTCAAAATGTTAATTAAATTGGAGCAAGTAGAGGGAGTTGGACCCTCATTTCAACATTGGCAATGTCGTGTAATAACCGTTATACGATACCTGCATTTTGGCACCAAAGGTACGAGTCGAACGCATTACCACGAGATTTGGAGTCACGCCCCGGTCCTTCCAGGATTAAGGTTCCTCTGATGTATATTGGTGCCAGATGTGGGACTTGAACCCACAAAAATCTTCTTTTGAGGAAGCTACGTCTGCCTATTGCGCCAATCTGGCATAAATAAGTTTGGTCGAGCCTCAGAGAGTCGAACTCTGTGTACGCGCTTATAAGGCGCGCCCTCAATACCGTCGAGGACAAGCTCATTATAACAGCGGTTGCTCCCTATGTGTTTCGAACCACATAGGGCCGCCGCGCATCTTTTCCTTTAATTAGTTATTGGCGCTGAACCCTTCAAGACTGCGAAAAGGGACTCTGGTAGGTAAGGTGAGGCTCGAACTCACGATTCCATAAGGCCTCCGCGTTATCAGCACGGCGCTCTAACCATCTGAGCTACTTACCTATATAAAAATGAGGGAATTGATGTTCTTTCCACTTAAACTACCCGCCGCTTGCTACGGCGGCAGGCCGGGTGTCGAACCCGGATTTTCAATACCCAAACCCTTCATTATCTCCATTCCGACCAAAGAACTTCAAAAGCGAAGGGGCGCTCTCAATAAAGGATTTTGGTCTTATCCTCTAAATCGGAGACTTTGGCTCACGACCGGTACGATGCGCATAACTATTCGGTCTCGTGAACTTGTAGATTTCGGTAACTACCATCCGGCTCGCATTTACAGTCTACCGCCCGACTTTTGGTACCCGCACAAGGGATCGAACCTTGGACCTCCTGCTTGTAAGGCAGATGCTCATCCCGGCTGAGCTATACGGGTATATTAGTGGTCCCAATTAGGGAATTTACGACTCCAAACTATCTCTCCAGTTTCGGCGTCATAGAACTCATAAAGCATATCAGGCTGCCAACCCATATACTTCATTCTGCGGCCGTTCACATAGATAGCTTCTATGTCATCATCGCAGCAATCACTAAAACAAATAGCGTGCGCCGCATATTCGAAAACCTTATCTGCGATGTCATCTCTTACCAAAGAGTCTTCAAAAACCTTTGTGTAAAAACCTTCAGGAGATTTAACTACAACGAAGTTATCAGTAACATTAGTATATAGAGCCATTTGTTTTAATTTCCTTTCTCACTTTTTCTATATATATTATACAGAAAATTTACGAAAAAGTCAATTTTTTAAAATTGGTGTGAGAGGTTAGACACTACCCCAACCTTGTCTCCCAAGGGCACTTGCGCGCACAACCCTTCCAGACGCCGGCTTTCCAGGCCGGTCGCGTGTGATTCTTGCATACTCTCGACTGGTACTCCCGACAGGACTCGAACCTGCAATCTGCACTCGTTCGTAGCGAGGTAGTCTTCCAGTTGGCTTACAGGAGCATAAAATGTGGAGCTTCCAGTCAGAATTGAACTGACGACCTCATCCTTACCATGGATGCGCTCTACCTACTGAGCTATGAAAGCATAGAATCCAACAGAGCCTTATTCCAGGTATGCCCCGTGAGAAAGGTCATAAGGGATATTGGATAAAACTATTTACGGGCACCACCCCAAATCATATTTGTTTCGGGAGAATCTCTCTCACAAGATTATTCCCTACTCCGCGTGTTCGCAGCCGCGGCCGCATTATCTCCAAGAACTTATTAGGAACTTGAACCCGAGGACCGGTTGGAACGTTTTATGCCCCTGGTTATCCGGTTGACCAATGGTGGAACCAATGGGGGTCGAACCCACAACCTCCTGCTTGCAGGGCAGGCGCTCTCCCAGTTGAGCTATAGCCCCAAATTATTTGAAAACCAAGGCAGAGTGACGACTCTCCTAAGTCCAACTACGTCTCTCCCGTTCGCGGAATAATTGGATTACCTTGGTCTTGTAAGTTACGCAACTCGAGGCTATTCGCGAACTAGTCCCGAGATTAACTTTGGTATACAGGGTACTACCATTTCCCCTCATATACTTAACGGAGAAGTTTAACTCCGACCTTATCACAGACTGGTATCTGGCTGAACCTTTTCCGTACTACGTCGTCAGCTAACGTTCTGGTCGAGATGACAGGATTTGAACCTGCACGATTTCTCACTACGTCCTTAGCGTAGCGTGTCTGCCAATTCCACCACATCCCGATTTCCGGAGAGCGTGCGACCGTTACACTACTTGGTACCTACCGGACTCGAACCGGACTTCTCTCCTCTTGGTAATAAGTTTTTTAAAAGAACCTACCAAACTTTAATTAAAGGTTTAGATTAGTTTTCACCCAGCGCGGAGTTGAACCGTTCTCTCAGTTTCCCGAGCGTCCCACCACAGGACCAGCCGGGATACTCACTAATCATGCCTCTTGGTGGGAGAGGTAGGACTTGAACCTACAGAGTCAATGACAACGGATTTACAGTCCGGACCGCTACCAATTACGGGTTACTCTCCCATTTTTTGGTACCCCCAGTAGGACTCAAACCTACAACCCACAGTTTAGAAAACTGTTGCACTATTCGGTTGTGCTATGGAGGCATTTCTCTCTTTTTCATACATATATTATATATGAATTTTGTGAAAAAGTCAATTTTTATTTGGTACCTGCCGCGGGATTCGAACCCGCACCTTTACAGGGCTTAAACCTGATGTCTCTGCCATTTGGACGACGCAGGCATAAAATGGTGGCTCGACGGAGGCTCGAACTCCGAATCTTCGGCTTGAGAGGCCGACGTATTAACCAATTCTACTACCGAGTCATTTGGTCCGAATAGCAAGACTCGAACTTGCGACTTCCTGGTCCCAGGCCAGGCACTCTTCCAACTGAGCTATATCCGGATATGTGGTGCCTATTGTTGGTTTCGATCCAACCTAAGTCCCTGCTCTTCAGGCAGGCGCTATCACCAGATTAGCTTAATAGGCATTTTTACAAGTTCTTTTATCCTCTACTTGTAAAAGAGGGGCTTATTTACAAGAACCACTCGCCCACTATCGTAGTTTGGTCACGTTTTTGGCGACTCTAACGAGAGTTGAACTCGTGTCTTCAGCGTGACAGGCTGACATAATACACCGCTATACCATAGAGTCATACGTACGAGGTTTCATAAGTGGCTTTACTTATCCTCGTCGACAGGTTGATTAAGGATAACCTGAAAGAACTCCCGAAACCCGTAGTCCACTTTTTGGGCCTGGTACCCCCAGCGGGATTTGAACCCTGCGTCTACGCCTTGAAGGGGCGCCGGCTTGACCTGACTTGCCTATGGGGACATATAAATTAAATTTGACTTCTACATTCTTATTTCCGCGTGAGACCTAGAGCTTTATTTTTTATTCTCACCTTACTGTCGACTACTAGGAGCGCTTATATCCCGCATTTTCGGGCCATGCTGCTGTTCCATGAAGTATCTCTCAAGCCGCTAAGCAAGAGTTCTCATTGTCAAATTTACCCTACTTCTACCATTAGCGGCGCCAGCAATAGGGTGCTGCAATGGAGCCTTCCATGGGACTTGAACCCACAACCGCTTGCTTACAAGGCAAATGCACTACCATTGTGCTAAGAAGGCATATTGGTTGCAGGAGACGGAATCGAACCGACGTTAGCGAGCTTATGAGGCTCGTTAGGGAACCAACACCCTTTCCTGCCATCTCAACTTTTCATACATATATTATACTAAGATTTTACGAAAAAGTCAAAATTTAATTTGTCTACCTCTTAATATCAGGAATGTGCCCAATATGTACAACGCTATGTTTACTATATTTCATATATTTTTCACACAACTTAGTTAAATCGCGATAATAAAAATTCACACAATTATCGCATAAGTTAATACAATTCCCCTGATGATTAAATCCCCAACTTTGTATTACATCTCTACCACAAAAAGTGCAAATATTAGGTTTTAACATTGTTTTTCCCTTTCTTTCTATTTACCCTTCTTCATATCCACTATAATCAATAATCTTTACCGTTCCATCAGAAGTATAACCAAAGTTGCCGCTATGAAGGTCGTTTATATCATACTCATTTACAAACGCAAAGAGCCTATCAAGTCTACTTGTCTTACCAAACAAACTCTCTAACCTATCATAGTCATCGCCCTCTTCACCGCAGAACTCGCAGCTCTTACAACTACAACAACTACATATAAAATCCTTACAGGTACAAGAAGTCTTTTCTTCATCAGGTTCTGCTCTTTCCTGAATATAGAACACAGCCTTTCTATTACAATCATATTCTTCAGGAATATCTACTTCATATATCTCATAGATTGCCGCAAAAAACTCGTCCAAGCCTTCTTCTACTGCTCTTTCATAGTTATCTGCTTCAATACTACAATAATCTTTATCTTCTACATCTGCGCCAGGGTATGTATACCCAACCTTAATTACCCAATTAGGTAATTCATCAGACAAAAGACAAATTTTAGTCTCGCCAGTACGAGTAACAATTCCTTTTTCTTTTAAGAAAAGTCTATTATCAGTACTCCATTCAGCAAGATCAAGACCTTCATCACGTTCAACAACTACATCTAAGATGCCGCGCTCGATTAAATCTTCAACAATTCGTTTACTTGTTTCGATTTCCTGTAAAGTAGGCTTCATTTTCAACCCCTCTTTCATTTTCCTACATATATTATAACAGAAATTTCCGAAAAAGTCAAAAATAAAAGGGAGCTATGAACTCCCTTTTCGAACCTTCTATTAAAAACCTGAACTTACGGATAGAAACTATCAGTATAGAATTCCAAAACCTCATTCTCGGTTACAGTAGGTAAATTCTCAAAGAGAGTATTTATTTGAATACGTACAAAGTTACCTAACTTCATATTCCCTGTATACATATCAAATTCTACGAAATATTCCTCATTAAAGCGCGGTGCATCAATAGAATTTTGCATAATGTCCCAAATATCTTCGGGTGAAAGGGGTGCGAAAGATGCGCCATTTACAATGGCGTTACTCAAATTGTCATTAATTACTGCGGCTACTTCCTCGTTAATTTCGAGCGTAACCGAACGAGTAACTGTACTTTCTTCTGTACGAACAATTTTCATTCCAAAACTCCTTTCTATTTTTTGTAACTATATTATATCCAAAATTCGGATAAAAATCAAATTTTGATCTTTTCCTTTCCTAAATCAATTTCGTTATAAGAGAAGAAGTCTCCGAAATCAAGATAAGGGCACTCAAACTCATTACAATGTGTTACAACTATCTTATAAGGCGCGCCCTGTGCATCAGCCTCAATCCTCATCCTCAACTCGCGTGCGCGCGTCTCATCAAACTTACCATACCTCAAAGTACCCTGATATTCATTAGGGTGATTTGTAAGGTCTACCATAGTGGCGTTAATATCTTCCTTCGCGCACTCGCCATCAAAATGGCCATTGCCGTGCTTTGTAAGATAAGACCTCGTTACATAATAAGGAATGACTTCTGCGCCATTCGCTATCTTTCTCGCGTACGTAAGGTCTGTCTTTGTGGGAGTACCCCAAGGGTCAACCTCATCATCAAGCAAGAGACCCTGGCCATTCTCAAATACAACTCTCTCATACTGGCGCGCGAGGGTCTCATAATCACTTACACCGACAATTCCCATCATACCGATAATATCGGCCGCAAAGTTCTTGATTAGGCCATCTCCATACCAGACTTTCCATTCATCACCATCTAAAGTAATCTTGTATTCATCCAATATGCACTTAAAGTAGGAATCTCTAAGCCTCTTTAAGAGTTCTTCTATCTCTAAGTAGTGTTTCCCAATAAAGTCTCTCCAAAAAAGAGGAAAATATTTATTTCTGCGGACAGTTTCCCAAATTCCGTATCCACAACTTCCATGGCGGCCGCCGCATCTTCTATTCTCGAGCATGCGGTTAATCAGCATATCCCACGGAGTAGTAATGGTCGTGTCCCTATCAATGAAAATCCTATTCATCTTCATGCCGCAAGCCTTGAGTTTGCGGTACTCCATAAAAAATGTCATTGGATTAACCATATAGAACTTTGAAAAGTAGATATCTGCATATGCATAACCGGCGCCAAAATGAGAGAAGACATGACGTCTTCCTTCTGCGTCATATGCTGTGTGTCCGCGCTGCGGGCCTCCATTAGTCAATACATTTAGTGCCTTATTGTGGTTGAGAAAAGCCTCGCGGCAAAGTGCATTTGCCACGAGACCCTTCCCCTCATCACCATAATTAGCACCGATTACTACGTATGCTTTTACCACGTGATTTCTCCATTCTCGTTTCTGTTAACGCCAATTATATTTTCAACAAAACCAACTTCTTTATTAGCATAAGCCTTGACAATATCAACAATTGTATCTTCGATTTCATCAACCTTAGCTCTCAGTACGCGCTGACCGCCCATTATTTCTTCGAACGAATTACGTACTTCTTCCCAATCAAACCAAGCATCATGGTCTACATAGATATGGAAACATTCAAACTTCTTCTGTACTTCTTCGTACAAATCCTTTGTTTCAATGTCGTCCTGTAAATTATCACCAAGAACATCCTTGACACTAGCCCTACGGCCTGTCAAAGGAATGTAAGGATTAAGAGGTTCATCACCCATAGTAATAATGATAGGCTTTTTACCTCTCTTATCAATCGCATCAATCTTAGTATGCTTCAAAGCGAAATACCAAGCAAGCGAATAAGATTCATAGCTATTACCACCGCCGCCATGCTCAAACCAAATCTTATCGAGCTGTTCTGCGATACGTATATCAGACTCAAACTGGGATACCTGCAAAGGAGCCTGGTCATAAGCCATATCACCAATACCCATAGTCATAAACTGAACATCTGGAATCTCTTTATAAAGCTTGCCCATTACGACGCCGAGCTTTTTTGCTACTTCTATCGCGGCATCGCCCATAGAGCCAGTTACATCAAGAGCAAGAATTACCGGAGTAACATTTGGATGCTCCTCACAATCGCAGCACTCACGAATTACATTCTTAGGATTAAGAGCCGGATCGAGACGTCTAGCCCTATATACTTCCTGGACATCAAAATCTCCTACTACTGCACCGCGGTGGTCAACTGTACGACCTACGCTTGTAGAATATGTCCTAAAATCTTCATCTCTCCACGGACCGCTACCCATTTACTTCACCTCGCCTTTCGTATCGGCATCTGTCTTATCTTCCTTAGCGAAATCAAAAATATCACCAAAGAAATTTCCGCCGTTCATTATCATCATCATCGGCATTACGTTTGCCATACCATTGGTAGTATTAGAACCCTTCATCATCTCGCTCATAAGCATATACTTGAAAATCTTTTCAGTACCGCCAGTTTTCTTGAGATTACCAAACATAGATACAATCTTACCATAGAAGTAAGTATCGCCCATGAAGATGTGGCTGTCAGGAAGAATGTTCTCTACTACAGAGGTCTCATAGTTAAGGCACTTGATAGACTTATCCTCATTAACCTCGATTACGCACTTAGGTGCGCCGTTAGCAACAATGATATCGCCCTTCTCTACCTTATTTGTAGGAATAAGGAAAAACATATCCATATTACCCATAGAGAATACGAAATTATCACAGTTGGTGAGCTTATTAGTAGCCGCATCAAATGTCTTATAACCAGAACTGGTCTTAATGGCAATATCACCATTCATAGAGAGCTTGCACTTGTTAGCGTCAATCTTTCCAAACATTCCTTCGAGAAAATTACCCATAACTTTTATCTCCTTTTTATATTTATAAATTTTTTACCAAGAATTAAAACCACCCATACAATCTTTATGCACTTCTGAAGAACCGCCTACTATCATAGAGGTTGAGGGCATTTGTTCTATATGGTCCAAGATGTATTCTGTTACACCTTTACTGCCTTTAGCGGCTCTGAACTTTACCCATTTATCTTCAGTACTAAAACTAACCATATCGATAAAAGCAATTACTTCATTTTTGTCGATTGCATCGATGAACCTCATATGCGTTCTCCTTTCTTTTTATACTTATATTATATATAAAATTTGAGAAAAAATCAAATTAACTTTTACTCCATTCCACGATTTTGCCATTTATAAGGGTTGCACTATGTCTTTTTGCAGTTGATATAGCCTGTTTAGTTACGCCGCAATATTCGGCTACTTCTATCTGTTTCATAAACTTTATCCCGTCTATAATACATAGGTAGGGTACTTCTATATTTTTAGGAGGATAATCAGATAAATTATAATAACGGAAAAAATGGTCTTTATAAATCTTTCCTGATTTTAATGCTGCTCGAATTCCACCGTCTAAAAATTCTTTCGTAGTGGCTCCGCGTATATCGCGCGCGACCGCAACTAAACCACCATATCTATTATAAATTGCTACGCCCTGCTTATCTTCCATAATGCTCACCATGTGTGTACCTTACTTCTATTTGTATTTTTTCTTCTGCCCGATACCCAAATCAAGTTATCACGTGCGCGGGTGGCCGCAACATAACAGATACACCTTTCTTCAACACTTGAGTATCTCATTCCAACTACAACGACATTTGACCACTCAAGTCCTTTAGCTGAATGCACGGTCAATAACTTCACCGTATCGTGCTCCATTTTTTCATTAAGTTCTTCTTTTGAAAGGTCGCCCTGCTTAAAGGTCTCGTAGGGTACGCCAAACTTCTTACAAAGTAACGCAAAAGTATTGATTTCATTGTTGGTGCGGGTAAGAATCGCCCAATCTTTATAATGCCCGTCCTCTTTAATTTTAGAAAGAATAGCCTGAGTATCATAGGCCATTTCGGTTACTGTACCATTCACGCCCCTTTTTGAGATTGAAGTATCTTCCAAGCCAACAGGACGAATAAGACTTTTCGCAAATTTAAGTATGTTGTATCCATTACGGTAATTCTCATTCATATCAAATACAGCAACTTCTGAATCACGACACATTGATTGCAAAAGGTCAGGGCGGCCGCCACGCCATCTGTATATTGACTGGCGAACATCACCACAAATAAAAAAGTAATCAGGATTTAGTATTTCAAATAAAAACTCAAACTGATTTTCACTACTATCCTGCGCTTCGTCTAATAGTATCCATTCCATATGGCGAACACACTGAGGATTTTCTTTTATAAGAGAAAATAATTCATCAAATTCCTCGTTCTTTATGATTTTATCAGTTTTAATTCCGTGAGTTACTAGCATCCAGTTTGCGAGAGAATGGATAGTTCCCACGAACAAACCGTCCTTATAATCATCACCAAGTCGCTTGCGTAATTCGGCGGCGGCCATATTCGTAAAAGTAATGACTGCAATCTCCCGAGGATTGACACCCGCTCGCAGTAACTGACGCACCTTTTCAGTCATAAGACGAGTTTTACCTGATGCGGCAGCACTCAATACTATTGACTTATTACTCGGTGCGTTTAAAATTTCTGTTTGTAATTCTGATAATTCCATTAACCTTGCCTCTCGTTTAATCCAAAATTTTTACTATCAAAAAAATCAATCCAATACTTCTCCCGGTTTGATAGGTTGTCCTTTGGCACTTCTTCAAGCAACTCCCAGGTGAAGTTTTCAATTCCGTCTTTTTCAATGGTGGTGTGAAGGACAGAATGAGAGATAGTACCACAATGAAACGCACTCTTTGCGTGTTGAACCCATCTATCCTTCACATTAACTGATTTTCCTATATAGATTTCCCCAGTTTTAAGACGAGTTATTTTGTAGATGCCTGAAGGATTTTCACCTTTAAGAACTCTCTTAACCATTTCGTCTACTGATTTCTTTATGTAATTATCATACAGTAATTTATCCAAAATGTCAACTTTTGTGAGTTCTTTTCGAATAGATTGGAGAATTTCTAAATCGTGTTTCGAGGACTCTGGAAGTTGAACACGATAGAAATCCTGCTGTTCTTCGATGGCGCGCGCCCGCAAAATTTCTTGGTTAATGACATCACGGCGCGCCTTATAATCTTCTATCGTGGCAGTAAGCTCATCGAGTTCTTTCTTCTTTAAATTGCCTAATTCTTGAAGGCCCCTTTGATACTGGGTAGAATCGAAGGCTGCGGCCTCCTGTGCTGACGCCGCCCATTCTTCTACTTCTTTATTTAATTTTTCAAGTTCAGCTTTCTTTTTATTTTCTATTAAATTATTTAATTCTTCTTCGCGTACTTTATATAAGGTTTGGTTAAAATTCTTTTTTTCTTCTATTTCATTTAAAAGTTGTTGGAGTTGCTGAAGCCGCTCTTCATATTCTTTAGAGGTTACTAAAACCTTTTCTTGTGCGTCATGAAACCGCGCGAGAGTTTCCGCGCAATTATCTTCTAACTCTTTACGATATTTCTCAAAAAATTGGTTGCGAGTTTGTTTTGCTTTACGGTAATAAGCTATAAATAATATTACAAATATTATCAAAAAAATTATCGTAAAAAATAAAAGATAAATTAAGTCCCTTGTATCCATTACTCCTTTCCAAATCTCCTATTTTTATTCTACTAATAGTATAATCCAATTTCATTAAAAAGTCAAATTCTAAAGATAAAAATTGACTTTTAATTAAAAATTTGATATAATAATAATGTATAAGGAGGAATATTATGGAACAAAATGAATACGATGCATTAGTAAATGTAGCAATTATTAACTCTTATTCTTTGGGAAAAGAAAATAACTGTCTTTTACTCTATAACATCAATGTTAAGGATAAGCGCCATTTAGCATATATCCATATCGCCGGTTCGGTAAAGGACGTATTTGGAATTGATGTGTTTGTATCAAAAGGCGTAAGTATCTTCGACTATTGGAAAATATGTTGGAAGTGTAAGACTAAAAAGTGGTTAAAGCGCATTAAGGTTAATCCCAAAATTTCCTATACTCTTTTAGATGTAGAAGATTTCATTTCTCATATTGAAAAAGCCAATAATAAACCGGGTATTTTTGCGAAGATTTACGAAGAATATTACGAGGAATTTGATAGATGAATTACACTATTTATACAGACGGTGCAACAAGTGGTAATGGATACGAGGGTGCACAAGGCGGTTGGGCCTGGATTTTATTAGATGAAAATGAAAAAATAGTCTTAAAAAGTGTTGGGCATTTAGATAATACAACCAATAATATTTGCGAATTAACCGCAGTTTTAGATGCTTGCCATAATGCTTGGGCAGGTACAGAATTGCTCGACCCTAACCCTACTTTTACTATTTATAGTGATAGTTCGTATATTATAAACTGTTACAAAGAAAAATGGTATAAGAAATGGCAGCTTAACGGTTGGAAAAATTCTAAAAAACAACCTGTTGCTAACAAAGAACTTTGGGAACTTCTTATTCCATATTTTGAAGATTCAAGATTTACTTTTGAAAAAGTAAAAGGGCACGCTAATAACGAATATAATAATCTTGTTGATAAACTGGCTGTTGAAGCTAAAATGATTCTTTTAGGAGAGATAGATGGTTGACGTAATAATTCCGACATTTCGCGCGCGTGAGACCTTACCAAAAGCATTGGACTCATTAGTTGCGCAGACAAAGAAGATGTTTATCACTACAATAGTCCAAGATGCAGACGAAGAAGACTATTCTGATATAATCGAAGAGTATAAGAAAAGAGGACTTTCAATCCGCCTCGTAACCCTTAAAGATAATCGCGGGCCGGGCGGCGCCCGCCAGGCAGGTATGGACACAGATAAGATGTGCGATTACTTTATGTTCATGGATGCTGATGATATGTTGATGCCGCGCGCGGTAGAACTTCTTTATCGAGAGGCAAAACTCCACGACGCAGATATTGCAAGTTCTGACTTTATTGCAGAGCGCGAGGCCACTCCCGGTTTCTTAATGGATGTATTTGAAACTCCTGTAACCTGGTGTCACGGGCGCATCTACAAAGCCAAATATCTTCGAGATAACAACATTCGTTTCTTAGATGGGCTTCGCCTCAACGAGGATGCTTATTTTAATCTAATAGCTCATAACTGTACTTCTAATAAAATAAAAATAAAAGAAGTAACATATTTATGGAGAGATAATAAAAATTCTTTGACTCGCGCGCAGGATAATCACGAGTTCTTCATACGAAGTTGGAAGGATTACCTTACTAGTCAGGTAGAGGCTACACTTAAAATAATCGAATTAAAGGAAGAAGTTGCGCCCGACCTCTTAGGAGCCACGCTACTTTATTTGTATCACTATTGGATGATAGCCTTGCATTATAATTTAGTAAATGATGAGGCTAAGGAAGAACTCTTCAAATTAAAGAACAATCCAATCTTAAAGCAAACCCTTATCCAGGAGAACTTTTGGAGATATATCGTCGCCAATCTCAAAGGTGGTACTATTTGGGAAGATGATTTAATTTTCTACAAAGTTAGATTTAATGATTGGTTAAAAGAATATATTGCAGACAGCTTATAATAAGGAGAAGTAAATGAGTATCTACATCACTAACGGGGCGCCTGGCTCGGGAAAGACTACTTTTGAGGAAAACGTAAAGGCTATTGTAGGAGATAATTGTTATATTCTTTCAACCATTACTCCTATTAAGGAAGCCGCAAAACTTTTTGGTTGGGACGGAACTAAAGACTTAGAAAGTCGTAAATTTTTAAGTGAATTAAAAGACCTTTTAACCAGATATAATAATTATCCATTTAATTACATCTGTAATAAGGTTAAAGAAATCCAATCACAATACTATGGTTTCTCTAATTTTCCAACTATTTTTATAGATTGTAGGGAGCCGCAAGAAATAAAAAAACTCTGCGACGCTCTCGACGCAAAGTCTTTGCTTATACGACGCGCGAGTGCTGAAAATTCAGAAACATCCAATCACGCCGATGCGGAAGTATTGAATTATAATTACGATATTGTAATTGAAAATGATGGGGATTTGAGAGATTTTGCTTATAAGGCTATTAACTTTGTGAAGCAAGAAAGACTTTATGAGCAATACAAGGTATCAGTAAATCTGTTTGGGGAAATAGAAAAAGAATAATAGAAAAGAAAAACTCCGATAAATTACTTATCGGAGTTTTTTAATTCTTTGATTTGTTCATCATGTTTGCTGAGTATTGCGTCGTGTCTGGTAATCATTACATCGTGATGGTTAACGTGCTCAATTAAAGCCGATTGGTCATTTTTAAATTCCTTAACAGTAGCATTTAAGTTGTCCACCGCAGTACTTAACTGAGATAATGTACTAGCTATCTTGCTAGTCCAGCCAATTACGAGTCCGATCATACCCATTAAGCTAATAATCCCTAAAACTATTTCCCAGGTCATTTTTATCTCCTTGGGTATTCCCCACTTTCAGTCCTATATGTAAGTAGCAGTTTTTTACTTGCCCTCCCGTTTTTTGGTGCGAAAAACATCATCATTGTGAAATTTTGATTGTGCCAAAAATTTTTGAGCAAATAGGTCGTTAGTAGTTTTTATATTATCAATTTCCCAATAAGGAATACAATAAAGTTTCATGCCGCGCGCGAGGGCATAGGAGATTTTGCGGCGGTCCCTCTCTTGAGCTTTTGAAAATTCGGTTTTATTTTTATAAAATCTTTTTGTAGGGATGTAGTGCTGCTCGCCGTTAACTTCAACCAAAGTATTGATTTCGGGAAGAAAGAAATCATATCTATAAAGACCATTATAACAGTCCTTAAATATTTTCTCTCGCTCCACGTAAAAATGACCTTCAATAAGAAGGTCATAAACTTTTTTTTCAAGTGAACTCATCATACAAGCCACTCCGGTCTTTCGGGAATTACAAAAGTGGTAGTTACTTGCAACCAAGCTTCATAAAACTCATCAAGTTCAGCCAACTGCGCAGGAGTTAAAGAATCATACCAAAATTTACTTCTATCTACATAAGCAAAGCACTCATTCTTTCTACGTTCCCTCAGTTCCTCAAGGCGCTCTTCTTGTTCTAATTGTGCTCCTCTTTCTGCATCAAAAACAAGATTATTATTCTCTAATTTATATGCGCGATAGTGCGCAAGAAAATGGGTATAGTCCTCTGGGTCAGGTACTTGCACGGCATTTACCGGTATACCAAAAATAGCATATGAAATGACATAGTTCTGTTCATTTAAAATTACATACATATATTTTCTCCTTAGTTAATACCCCAAATACGTCTAATACCGCCCGCGCCAGTCTTTGCGCCCATAGTTAATGTTACGGTAGTTCCTGTATATCCTACGGTAAAAGTCATATACTTACTCTCATCCGCATAGCAGTATTGTTTACCTACACCGGTATCCAATCCATCACCAGGAATAACTGCGCTCGTATATCTTGAAGCATTATTAGTAATATCACCTTCGATAATATAGAACTTATATCCATAATCAAATGTCGTAGAGCCAGAAGACAAAGTACCATCAAAAAGCAAAACCGAATTGAATAACTTGGTTTTTTCTACTTTCCTTAATTCATAACCCTGCGCGGGGGTAGTCGTTTCACGCCAACAGGCTAGCCAAGTGACGTCATTTAACCCCAGGCCGCTATCAGAATATCGAGTATATGTCTTATCACTATTATTTGAATCTTTGAGATAAGTCGCCGCGGTAGCTGAATTGGCTGTTGTTGCAGAGTCAGCAGTAGTGGCTGAACCGGCAGTAGTTGCACTATCTGCCGTAGTTGCACTATCAGCATTACCTTGAAGGTTTCCTATGAATTTTGTAGCACTTACGTTGCCCGGAAAAACAGTATTTCCATTTTTATCTAAAAGGGTAGCCTCTTTAGCAACTGCACCTGAAGAATCATACTGTCTTACGTACAAAACGCCGGGAGTGTTGCCCATGGCAATCTCTCCGGTCGTATCGGTAGTATCTGTTCCACTAACTCTAAGCCAAATAGTATTGTTCGCGGTTTGTGGATTGGAGAACGCCGCACCGTTAGCATAGAGCTTACCGGTTCCACTATCTAATCCATCAACCTTACCATTTACTATACTTAAAGGTGAAGTAGCCTTTATTGTTCCATTAGGAAGCACACCCTCAATCGTATCAACCCTACTGGTTAATCCTGATATTTGAGTGGTATGAGTAGCAGAAGTATTGGATAATGTAGTGATGTTGTCTGATTCTACATTTCCGTTTACTTTCAAAGCGGGAGACTGGGAGGTAAATGTGGAGTTATCTTCTCCATTTATCTCAACCTTACCTACACTTCCTACCTTCTTCCATCTAAATGGAACTTTGGCCATTTATATTCCTCCATTAAGTAAAAAATCTATAATAATCTGTATCTTTAGGAGAGAGGTCAGGTCTCATTCGAACCAGTTTCGGGTGGCGCAATCCCTGATTTTCAGTATCCATAATCTGCATCGCAGTTACTTCTACCACTTTACCCTTATAATCCTTCCAATTTGCAAGGATTTCCTCTTCCAAGCCGCTAAGTGAGCCGATAGGAACTAACTTATCGTTCTTACGAATACCGATAATTAAACTTCCTGCCCACTCATTAAAGTAGGCTTTTGTAATAGGTTCTATACTTTTTCCGTTATAATAGTCTTTGTAATATTCGCCTTCGAGCTTTTCGCCTGTGAAAGTATCTTCCCAATATTTCCAAGTTTCGATTTCCTTGCCGCCATAAAGACGAGTAGGAGCATTCGCGCCAAGAATAACGACGTCGATTGTTTCTTGGAGTTCTTTCTTGATTTTGATTGTCATATGCGCGGGAGTACGCTTGAAGTAGATAGGACAATCCTTACGTGTAATTACGATGCCTTCGCGGCCGCTCGCAAGATATTCCTGGAGTTTTTCCCAAAGGATAGGTCCGCGGTAATATTTGGCCCATTCTACATATTCATTAGTAAGATTAGTATTACTTGAAAGACATTCAAGTACCTTTACCCTCTGCTCTATTGGTTTCTTTACGAAATCTTCATTATCATAAACGCATACATCAAAAATATAGAAATGGAGTTTCTGACCAGCTTCCTGACGAGCAATGCACTTCTCCTTCAAGCATCCAAGAAGTGAAGTAATCTTGTTTGAGCCTTCATTACCCGGAAGATAACACTCGCAAAGCAGAACCGTTCCATTCGGAAGACTATCCATAAATGGATGAAGTTGAGGAACCCACTCGTATTTATCGATTGCACCATTAACCCCTTTACTGCGCGCAATCATAAAACAGTTGCCGTCCTCATCTTTAATGAGTCTCTGATAGTATCCGTCAACCTTAAGAGCGCCGAGATAGTCACCGCTAAATATAGCATTATGTACTTCAGCTTTCTTCTTATCGTCGGTGTAGGATGCGGGGAATGACCAATAGCGCATACTTTCCGCATTTATCCAATCAATTCCATTTACAAATCCCTTCATTTATATTTCTCCATTCTTTTTTTCTATACTATAATTATACATCTATTTCCCAAAAAAATCAAATTTTTAGATTCGCGCGCGAGGACGCTACTTTTTAGTATAGGGTAAGACTAAATATACTTAAGGAGGAAAAGGATATGCTTAAAAATCGTATTGAATCTTTGGATTTCTGGAAGAACGCGGGCCTCAGAGCTTTAAGAACTTTCTGCCAGACAGCAATCGCCACAATCGGTACGGCCGCTCTCATTCAG
>Ga0310695_10007026_pt1 | contig 18202 bp, 8 predicted proteins | sample RumenRJG_04DNA_FD_203882 | JGI IMG/M metagenome (GOLD analysis project Ga0310695, IMG submission 203882) | Bovine rumen microbial communities from Lethbridge, Alberta, Canada - RJG_04 (v2) (version 2) | ecosystem: Host-associated > Mammals > Digestive system > Stomach > Rumen | place: Canada...
TGGGTAGAGTATGTGAAATCCGCCACAAAAGTATAAAAAATCCATCAAATAGAAAAAGAAAAATTGATATTTCTACTGACGAGCATATCCGAAATTACCAGAATTGGCTAATTGTCGCACGTGCGAGTAGGGTGACGCATCGCCGAAGTCAGGCGACATTCACTTATAAACAACATTATTGCCAGCCCCATTACGGAGCTGGCAATAATTATTTAGGAAGTGTAACGATGGAGGTCGAAATCTCGATAAAAAAGTGAGATTTCGACCTCTGTCGTATTACTTATCTGCAAAAAGGTCGTCCATGACAATTTCTTTTTGTACCATGTTGTAGTAGTGGTTGCGGACTACGCCGTTTGTTGTTACCATGACAAGATGAAGAGTGCGTTTGTCTTTCGACAGTTTATGGTAAGCGTCAAGCTTGTTTTGCAAGTCTATGGCGTAGTCATTGTCGATGGTGAAGGCGTTTACGGAGAACTTCATCTCACAGATGTCCGTAAAGCCGTCAGCTCGTTGCATGACCAAATCAATCTGGGCACCTCGCAGCTCTTTTGAACCACGGACGAACCACGAGCACACGTTTGTCTGAACACCAGATATACCAAGAGCCGCCTTGATCTGTGGGACATGCTGTAGGCAGACACGTTCGAAGGCATGTCCTTTCCATGTGTTATGAGAGGCTGACGTGCACGTGTTCAGCCAATAATGCTCGTCGCTGTAGGCATTTTTCTTGATGCAAAGATTATGGAATAGCGTATAGTTGTCTATCAGCTGATACAGTGCATTTGACTCTGTTGTTTCAGCAGAAGCGAAACGACGGATGAAACCACTCTCTTCCAATTCTTCCAGTATGGTAGAGAATGTGCCACCGTCCGAGAGCTTGCTTTCCTTTAGTATCTCATCCCTTGTCATGCCTGAACGTCTGCCGTCGCTCAGGCATCCGATGATCTTGAGATAGCTGTCCGGACGTTTGAACAGCGTGGCATAAAGGGCTTCATACTCGTCTCGTAGCTGGGCGGTCTCCGTAAAGAACAGCTGGTCGATATTCTGCGCTACGCTGAGTCCTTTTTTCAGGAAACTCCAATAGTAGGGTATGCCACCGAGAATCATGTATAGTTCCAACAAGTCCTTACGCCCCAAAGCAAGGTTGGCTTGCTTGGCAAAGAGCTCACATTCACGGAGCGTAAATGGGACGATCTTGATGCGCAAAGTCAGTCTTCCGCGAAGTCCTCCCTTGTCCTTTAGCAGTTTTTTGCTAATCCATGAAGTAGCACTACCGCAGACTATCAGTACGATGTCCTTCTCCCGACGTGCTGTTGCCCATCCGTTCCAGAAGTTTTCCAGGGCACCTATCAGATTCCCCTTGGGGGTATCCATCCAAGGGAGTTCATCAATAAAGAGCACCTTTTTCCCTTCTGGCGCATTGTTGATGAGTTGTTTCAGCAATTCAAAGGCTTCAATCCAATTTTTAGGTATGGCACACTTCATGCCTGCCGCCACCAGCGAGTTGCGAAAAGCCGTCAATTGCTGACGAAGCGTTCCTTTGGCCACACCTGTATGCTGGAAACAGAACTGATAGTTGAAGGATTCGCGAATGAGATACGTCTTGCCTACACGTCGTCTCCCATAGACGGCACAAAACTGTGACTCTTCCTTTTCGAGTAGTCCCAGCAGTTCTCGTTGTTCTTTTTCACGTCCTATCATCATAGTTTGATGTATGTTATTTTATATTCGCTGCAAATATAATAAAAAATAACGTATAATCAGCGGAAATATTACTTTTTCTTTATGTTTCCGCTGGAAATAGAGCAAAAATACATCTATAATCAGCGGAAACGTTATTTGAGGACTTATAAAATTGCCAGCCCCATTGCGGAGCTGGCAATAATTTTTTAGGGTGGACGAAAGCAGTGGCTATTCGCCGGTCATATCTATTCTTCCCAGTCAATGATAGTTTCTTCGGGGCTGAGAGAAACACTGCCGTCAACGCCGTCATCACCTAATAGCCCTTTGAAAGATCCTGCCATTATACGTGATGATTGCATTTTAACGACTGCCAATTGGGAGAGTTAACAAAAACAGGCTGCACCCTATGCACCCTATGCACCCATGTTCCAATTCTACAAACGGATCTGCATGCTCGATTAGCAGCGCATTTCGGAGCCATCGTGACCTTATACTAAAACAAGGAACCACTACAGGAAAATGCGCAGCCGCTCCTTGGTTATGAGTTAGTACACTGTTATCGGATGGAGCCGAGATAGGCTTGAATTCTCTAGAGAATTTGACCAATTGGCGGCTCTAAATTTTCCTATAGTGCCTCTATAGGAAGTAAAACAAGTTGTTTTACTGGCATACAGTGCCTCCAATCATGCCTGACCCACCATTGCAGAAATGAATATCCATGTTGCTTATCTATATTGAGGTTGCGCATTTTAAGGTGGCGTTTTCAGTAAACAAAAGGGATGCTTCGTCTATGCAAACGGTTCAATACTACCGACTTACAGTATTTTTGTTGAAAAGTTTTCAGGTGCATAGGGTGCATAGGGTGCACCATGTTTTTGTTGATGTAGCATGTAAATGTCCGACCAATTTCCGAGTCACCCGAGTCACCAAGCAAAGTTCCCTGTTAATCGGGGTTTCAATTGGGTTGAGTCTACGTAAATGTTAAAACCGCCGACGTCAAGTGCCCTCCCCCAAAAAGAAAGGTCTCCGTGCCTTTGTGTCTCTGTGTACCATAATTAACCTACACAGAGACGCAGAGACGCAGAGTATTCTTTGTATAAATGAGGATATGCGGGCAATGTCACCGGACCACGACTCGCTTTCCATTGTGGATATACAGTCCGGGCTTCGCGACCTGCACACGACGACCTAACAGGTCGAAGAAATTCTCATTGTCTACATTTCTCATTGTCTTAATTTCAGAGATGCCCGTCACGACACCCTTATTCTGTACTTTCTCAGCCTCAGCCCAGGCGTCGGCATCGCTCTTCAGGTCGCTACCTAAGTAGTAGCCAGTATGCGTAGGCTGATTATAGCCAATATTCTCGTTGAGACAGCTCAGCCAGTAGCAGTGGTCGGTCATGAGCCACGGAAACTTATGGGTAGTGGGATACCAGGTAGAGAAAATCTTGATGTCCTGCAAACGCGTAGCATCAGGAACTATCACCTCTTCACGCCAGTCGCCAACCAGGTCGCCATACCACGACGGATTGGACTTGGTGCCATTGATAAAGGTTTCGCTGTAACGGTACATGGTGAAGGTACGACCGTACTTAGGACTCTGGATGATATTGTCCTCGATGAGCTGGCGCGACAGGTTGCCGTCGAACCATACAGCCATGCCGCCAACACCCAGCAAAGCAGCGTCAGTAACTGTTTCATCATACTTTATCAATTAATTACCTTATCACAGAATTAAACTCCACTTCGACGATGCGTAGTTCGCTCTTGGTGTCGGCACCGTTCTTGGCCCTAAAGAGGTCGAGCTCTCCAGCGGCTGGTTCGGTCACTTCGACGATACCGCCAAAGGCATCCTTGTCTTTGCCGGCACCTTTCAGGCGAATGGTTATTTCGTCGGTCTTCACAGGCTGGGGCGGCGTCAGATGGATGTAGCCCAGACTGCGCTCCGTATCACCGCTCCAGATCAGTTTCTTGCCAGCATAGATCTCCAGAGGATAGCTGCGCAGACGCCAGCCGGTCAGTTTCATACAGATGTCGCTGATAACTGCCTTGCGCTCCAGCTTGTAGGTAATCCAGGCAGTAGACAGCTTGCCATCGTTTTTCCACTCCGACAGCTCGTTGTCGTCGAAACTGCGTGCGGCATGCTCAGAGTCATAGCCCGCCTTAGCCTCCTTGATGGCGATGCCTGTGGCACGGTCTGTATAAGAGGGCGTCAAGGGTGTCTCGCCACGGCTTAAGTTTCCCTTTAATGTCAATGCCGGCATCTGTTTGGCTATGTCGACAGCATTGGTCTTGATAACTGCTTTTTGAACATCTCTGAGCCCTTCAGCACTGGCATAGACGGTGATGGTGCCCGCATTGACGGTGCTACGTACCAGTACACGGTTGACACCACACTCCACGGGCAAAGCCATAGAGCCGACATAGTTGTCGGAGCGTCCAGTGGCAATACCACCTATCCAACGGCCTTCGCCCATGAGTGAGAAGTTGATAAGCCGATTGTCTAACGGACAACGGCGTCCTTGTTTGTCGACGACCTCAACCTGAATCAATGCCATATCAGCACCATCAGCCTTCATACCCTCAGGATTCTCGATAGTTGTCAACTTCAGGCGATAGGGTTCACCGGCTGTCTCCAACTGATAGCGGCTGCCATCGGAAGCCACAGCCTCCAGCGTGCCTGGCTCGTAGGGTACATTGTCGAACGTGAAAAGATAATTGTATTCACGACGACCTTTACCCATGCTCTTGCCATTGAGGAACAGTTCTACCTCATCGCCCGTTGATACAACATACACGGGCCTCTTCATATTACTCCCCTCGCCCTTTGGAGAGGGGCCGGGGGTGAGGCTCCAGTGACCAATAATATAAGTCTTGGGCTGCTCGTCGTCCACCCAACCTGACCACATGACCTGATGGGCGAAGAAGGCATCCTTTGGAATGCGCATAGCATCGGTGACGCCACTGGTGCGATAGTTCGACTCACCGCGATGGTGAGTGTTGGTGTCAGAGAACACAATCTTCACACCACCTGCAGAGACGCGGGTACCTGTGCCAGGACGCTCACGCCAGTAGTCGTACCAACGGCGTACCATCTCGATGGCAAACTGATCCATATTATGATTGTATTCGGTGGCGGGCTTGCCACGGTAGAGCGGACCGTCGCCCTCCTTATGGAAGGGATAGCTGTACGCGTCCCAATACTTGCGCAAGCCCTCGTCGCGACAGTATTCCATGGCCCACATGGGATGTTTGTGCGATTTGTTGATATACAGCATCTCGCCGCCATACTCCGCCTCGTCGATGTCGAGCATCTCACGACTACCGATGGCTCGTCCGCCATAAGGGTCGAACAGGTCGCGAATCTGCTTCATTTCGAGCATGTGTTCGCGGCTGATACTCTCGTTGCCACATTCGTAGAAGATGATGGAAGGATTATTCCGGTTATAGATAATGGCGTCGCGCATCAGCTCGGTACGCTGATGCCAACGTGCTCCCTCCACATCCTTCTCGGCATCACCAGCAGGCATGGCCTGGATGAGACCGACACGGTCGCACGACTCGATGTCCTGCTTCCACGGCGTCACGTGCATCCAACGTACAAGATTGCCGCCCGACTCCACCATCAGGGCATTGCTATAGTCGCTGAGCCAGGCAGGCACAGAGATGCCCACACCCGGCCACTCGTTGCTGGTGCGCTGGGCATAGCCGTGCACCATGAGTACACGGTCGTTGAGCCATATCTTGCCCTCACCGAAGCGTGTCTTGCGGAAGCCCGTCCGTGTAATGACCGTGTCGACGGCAGAACCGTCGACCACAAGAGACGTCTTGATAGTATATAAGTAGCCGTAGCCCCACGACCAGAAGTGCAGACCACTGACCGCCTGCTGAGCTTTGACAATGCGTGTCTCGCCAGGTTGCAGGGTGACGGGACTGCCTTGGAAACGGGCAACCTCCCTGCCGTCGGCATCAAGCACTTGGGCACGATAAATAAAGGTACGCGCATGGGAATCCTCGTTACGCACCTCAGACTCGGCATGTATCACCGCCATGTGGTTCGGGATGTCAAAGTCCGTTGCATAGATGTATATGCCCGTCGTTCCCAAGTCTGCATATAGAGGCAGCGTCTGGTAGAGACGGTCGGTGACGTGCAGATAAACATTCTTGGGAATGCCGCCGTAGTTGGCATTGAAGTTCTTGTCGTTCCACTGGTAGCGGCTGTCATGCTTGCGTGAACGGTAGTTCCAGCTGTTGTCGCAGCGCACGGCCATGACGTTCGTTCCCGCTTTAACATACGGCGTTAGGTCGAAACCACATGCCATCACACCATTCTCGCTGAAGCCCAGATGGTGGCCGTTCAGGTAGAAGTCGGCACCCTGGCGCACACCCTCGAACTCGATGAAGAATTTAGAGGTGAGAGGGGAGGGGTGAGAGGGGAGAAAGGAGGTGAGAGAAAAGCGTTTTCTGTACCAGACGACGGTATCCGTCAGATTGACAATATCCTTCTTGAACGCTTCGTTGCCATTGAAGGCATAGGGTAGCGTCACCTGTTGCCAATGACTGTCGTCAAAGTCAGACCGAGAGGCATCCTTGCAGTCGCCGACCTCCAGACGCCATCCAGCATTGAAATTCAGCTTCGCACGACCTGAAGCCTGAACACTCATTGAGAGTGCCAGCAACAGCAAGCAAAGCAGTGTCAGTATCTGTTTCTGCATGATCTTATCCCTTGCCTACTCTATGCCTATCCTACGCCTACTCTACGCCTACCCTATACTGTTTCAGCATTATCTGCCAACCTTCCTGCTGACAATAGTGCCGTCGGGCATAGTGGCTCGCATAATGTAAAGGCCACTGCCTGGGTTAGCAATACGCTCGCCTTTCAAAGTAAAGTATTCCACCTTTTGTGGTGTACCAATAGCTTGATAGGTGCTGATGCCCGTAGTACCTCCATAATGGAACTCCATGACAATAACAATGCTCTGCTGTTCGCCACTGTTAGTAAAGGTCAGTTCACGCTCCACATTGTCGAGTATAAACTCCGCTTTGTTAGGCGCACTGGCAGTAGCACTCAGGTCAAAGAGCTGACCATCGGCTTCGGTATAAGTCTTGCCTGCCACTTCCTTCCAATAGCTGGTACGACTGCTACTGTTAGTACCCACAATGCTCCAGAAGGTGATCTTTGTTACCTTGGCACCCTCGGGCAAGATGATGCTATTCTGTGCACCGTTCGAAAGAGTGATACCCGTGCGTTGTGTACCATCGAAGTCGTAGGTCATTTTAGAGCCTTTGCTATAGTATTTGCCTGTAACAGTAGTGTATTTCATGCTAAAGCCAATATTGTTAGAGGGTGAAGCCTCTGTGCCCACCAGTTCGGTACAAGCATTATCACCACCCGTACGCGACATGTTGCCCCATGCCAAACAGCATTTCTGGGTATCAGTTGGTTGCGGGTCAGTACCAGACTGGTCGTCGGGCTTACTGTCGCCGCCTGACACCTTAAGAATGCCTTTGGTGTAGAGGTCGGTGGTATCCCATGTCTGTCCCTCGCCAGGTGTCTCGGGTACAATATTGGCAAACGTACCCGTCACGCTACCGGTAAAGGCTTGTATTTCGTCACCGTCGTAGTACTTTGTTTCAGCCATTGCATCGTTCAATTGCAGAACGGCAGCACTACCCAGTTTCAGGCCGCCTGAGAAAGTCAGGCCCTTATCTGTAGCCAATGTGTCACCCACTAACAATGTACCGTTGACGGTAGTGGCTGCAGCAAGTGTACCCTTACCAGCCAGTTTGGCTGCGGCAGCAACTGTCACCGCACCAGTGCCGGTATGCTTGCCGTTGACTATCAGCGTACCACCATTCACTTTGGTTGTACCACTATATACGTTTGCTCCTGTCAGACGCCATTCGCCGGTTCCCTGCTTCTCAATACTGGTCGTACCAGGATGACTTCCCGCCTGGTCGTTATTGTCAATGACTCCATTGAAGGTCTCGTTAGTATTGGCTCCGCCAACGACCCAAGTGCCCTCGCCTTTTGCCTTCACGTTGAATCCAGAAAGTTTGGAACCGCTTTCGCCAGACAGTCCGCCAATATAGTATGTCGATTGGTTCTTGGCACCATTGATGGCAGCGCCGCTCTTCAACTCAATGGTAGCATTTCTGATACCGACGTTATTGCGGATGGCAAACTGACGATTACTGCCGTAATTGCCGAAGGGCTTAATGATGAGCTTACCGGTAAAGTTGTCCCAGTTGCCCTCGATATACTCACGAAGGTAACATACGCCCCATTCCAGCGTACCGCTGCCGGTAACAGTGTTTTTACTGGTGGACCAACGGTCGATTTCAATCGTCGAGGTCGTACCGGGCACAACCTCAATGGGGAAACTGTAGGTAACGTTGGCCTCGTTCTTGCCGACAGAAGAGAATTTACCGCCTTGCGCCACCATCTTCGAAGCGCTGCCAATACCCTTATCAGAGATATCCTTGGTAGCCAGTCGCACCTCACCGCCTTTCAGCACCACATGACCGTCGAAACTGAAGAAATTGGCTGCATTCACCAAAAGCTGTCCCTTACCATCGACCGTCAAGTCGCCTTGCCCCTCAAAGCTACCATTCATCGTCACAACCGTCGAAGCATTGTCGATAGCGAATGTTGTGGCATCGTAGAGACGGGCAGAACGGTTAGTAGCCGTTGAAGAGCCAGTATATTTATATGTGCCGCCAGCCATCACCCAGTTCTGGGCAAATTCCATGCTCTTGCCTAAGCCACTGGCTTCGCCACCATTTTTCAAGGTTGAGAACTCCCATGTGCCTTTATGAAGGACAGAAGCACCCTCGTACTGCTGATTAGAAGCCACGGTAAGCGTACCATTACCCGTCTTGTTGAGCGAGGCTGCACCGCTGATATAACCTGAACCAGCCAGTGTGACATGAGCGTCAGAACGTACCACGACTGCAGTCTTTGGCGTAGCCTCAGAGAGCGTAATGGTTTCGTCGGTAGCTGGAGCTATCAGCCACTCACCGTCACCAGTACCGGCAAAGGTCTCAGCATCAATGATGTCAACCTGTTCCGGACGTGTCTTTACAGTTACTTCGGGGGTGTAGTCAGACTTTTGTTCACCCTGGTACGCACAAACGCGGACAACGTATGCCGTGGCAGGCTGCAAGGGGAATTGAGAAATTGAGGAAATGAGAAAATGAGGATTTGCCGTGCGGCCAACCTCTACCCACTGTCCGTCCTTTTCCATCTCCACAATGAAGCCTTCTTCGTTGTCTGAATAGTCTGCCCATTCCAGGGTCAGGCTATTGGTCGTAGATGACTGCAAGCTTAACAGCATCGGTGCACGCAGGAAGAACTGACGGTCAGCCTTAGTGATGGAATTGATATAGTTCTCGATATTGGCATAGCCATTAGCAGCAATGGTCATGGCATCGTTCTTGGCAGCATCAGTGCCATTGGCCGTTTCCCAAGCATCGGGCATGCCGTCGCCATCAGTATCCTGAGACTTTGAACCCTTGAACCAGGACCAAGCAGTAGGCACACCGATGGGTAGTTCGTTCTCGTTGGTAATCAGTTTTCCCTTTGTACCAAAACTGAGCACCTCGTCCACCATGTAGCAGTCGGCCAAGTCGCGGTAGGGCAACGAGGCGCCCACGTCGGGCAGCAGTTTTTCAACCAAATCCTTGGCAGCCCATTTCTCCAATGCGGGATAGTCGTATGGCGTAGCCTGACGGTCGCCACCGCCGTTACCGGTAAACTCGGTAGGATTGAAGATGCCGTCCCGGTTCTTGTCCTGCCAGTTGTCGGCACCATAGAAATGGAAGTCGCTGTTGCCCCCTGTCAGTGCATCACCACCGACGGCAGGACCGTTGATGAAGAGGTTCGACTCGATGTTCACCTGGCTGGTTCCCTCAGAGTCGCCACCCATATTATAGGCTGCGTTCTTCCAGTTATATACCAGGTTGTTGGCATACTGGTTGATGCCCTTCACCTTGAAGTTACGCGTAGAATTGTCGACCAGCAGGATGCGATAGAGTGTAATGTTCTCAGCCTGCATCAGACCACCGGCAGAGTGCGTCATCAAGCCCTGACCTACTATCGAATTCATGAGGGTGATGTTCTTTGGCGCTGTGCCCTTGTTGTCCCAGTTGATAGAGAAGTTCTCGTCCTGTCCCCAAGAGAAAGAGCAATGGTCGAATATCATGTTCTGTCCGTTGGCAACACCTGCTGCATCCTTGTCTTTCGTGCCGACTGCACCCATACGGAAACGCATGTAACGCACGATGATATTGTCGGCACCTGAGAAAGACACACCATCGCCATAGACGGTGATACCCTCGCCCGGTGCTGTCTGTCCAGCTACGTAGAGATTATTCTTAAAAACGATACGTGAGTTAATACGGATAACACCGCTCACATCGAACACCACGATACGATTGGGCTGGCTCACGGCATCGCGAAGTGAACCGCTGCCAGAGTCGTTGAGGTTGGTTACATGGTAAACACTACCAGTACGTCCACCAGTAGCAAACCGACCCCACCCCTGAGCACCAGGGAAAGCCAACTGCTGGGCATGCACGGAAACACATACAGCCAATAAAGCCATCAAAAATTTTACTCTTGTTCTCATATTTTTTTAGATTTGTTATTCAATGTAGTTTGTTGTTTTCTCTCTATTTACTGTATAACAGGCGCCCGTCACTAGTGACACCTGCCGCAGACATGCGGATGCGCGTCTCCTTGCCGTTGTTATAGAAAGTCGCTACGAAGCGACCTTGTTCGTCAGTGACGGCATTAGGATTCCAATATAGCGTGCGACGGTAGTCGGCAGGACAGTCTCCAGGCTGACGCTGACTATAGTCTGGTTGATAGAACGCTTCCGGCACGTTAAAGCCTTGGAATACGATATGGCGGTCGCGGAACACCACCTGTCGTCCATCATTAGGAATAGGCACCATCTCGACAGTAGCAGCCGCTGATAGTTCGTGTTCTACCAAGGTAGAGTCAGGATTGCGAGGTTCAAAGTCACTAAACACACGGACGTCCTGCAAGCGGCTCAGCAACAGATTGGAGTAGAGATACTGGGAAGTGCGGTGGGCGCGGACCAAGCCTGCCGATTCAGCCTCACTGGAATCGCGGCTCAGAGGCGAATAGTTGCGCCAATAGGTGTAACGGTCCAGTCGTCCGTCTATATTATACCGTCTGTGCAGTCCCATATTGCCATAGAGATAGTGACATACCTGTAAGGGGAACTGACGCATATCGAAATAACCGAAGGAGAGGCCACGGTCTGTCAGCTCATTATAGATATCGTAGGCATTCATGACGAAGGCAGGCTTGTTCCAATCGACAGCACGACGTCCGCGACGATGGCCCTTCACGTTGAGGTTGGCCAACTGATGCACATCGTTCTCCATTGAAAATGCCGACAGGGTATCAATCAACAGGTCATAATCAATATCAGGCATGTGGGACTGGTAGAAGTTGTAAGGCTTGGTAGTCATGGGAAAGAACACATCGCGCTTGACGAAATAGTCGGGATAGGCTTTCTCATCATATATCTTAGCATCACGGCGCGAGGCCATATTCTTCTTAATGGAGTCAGATGATGAATAGGCTTTCATATTCAGATAACCAAGACCATAGAAGGGCGGTATCTGGAACAGGAAGCGGCTGTCTTGTGTACGTTGTGTACTACCAACCGTCTTAATTTCACCGCTCAGGGTTCCTACGGTCAGTTCAGCCTCAACCAGCACCTCACGTCGGACACCTTTATTATTAATGCCGATGTTGTCGTTAGCACGATTCATATCGTAATACTCCGTGGTACTGGTCTGGCCCCCTTCATCATCAAATTCTACAGTCGTTTCACCAGTTATCTTAGCGTCTTGCCATGACGACAACTCATCGGGGTGTACCTCTTCTACATTCAGCATCTTGCACACCATACCCTCAACCGTCATGGTGGTCTCCGGCTGATAGCGCATGGTACGGGTCGTGTCAGCCAATTCGTTCCATTTATATTTGCGCCAACCCTGAACCATCAGCAACAAATCCAGATGGCGACGATGTGTCTCGTCGTCGGCCTCGAAATAGTAGGCAGGACTGGCTATAAAGCCTCGCAGGTCGCTCGACAGCAACATATCGGTCATCAGATTACCGTTGTTGTAGGTGGGTTCATCGGTATTCGTATCCCGGATGGAAAGCGAAAAAACCGTCGGTACAGTCACACCCTGACAGACCACAGGCAACTCTATCTTTTCGTAAGGTTGGTAAGTGATGGCTGATGACTGACGGCCTGTCAATTGTCTATTATCCATTGTCAATTGTCCATTATCCATTACGACAGCACCATCGTCGTAGTCGTGATGGTTGACAAAGAACTGGCGACTGGCCCAAATGCGTCCGTCACTATCGAAGAGCGTCAGCTCGTTAACACCTGTGGGCAGGGAGTCAAGCGGAATTGAGAAATTGAGAAATTGAGATAATGAGATAGGAGAAAAATACTTCAGGGCACCACGACAGAGGATGCTGATGCCGTACTCCTTGTCCTGCGGCATATTTTTAGCGTCAATCCGCACCTGTGCTTTATCCATTGCCAATTGTCCATTATCCATTGTCAATTGTCCATTATCCAACCGGATGGCCACGCCCTGCTGCTCAGCACGAGGCAAGGAGATATCATATTTCTTTCCACGGAACGTAAAACAGGCTTCTAACCGTTTGTCAGAGGGCGTGATGGTAAACATACCACGTCCCATGTGTTCCGTCCGAATTGTTTGCGACTGACCATCACTGCCACTGATGACACCACTGATGTTTATCGCTTCGCCGTATTGGTCGACGGCCTCGAATGCCACACGATTCTCAACACCAGCTATCAGATGTCCTCCTTCCGGATAGAATGATACCAACAGTTTGTCTTTCTTCGGTTGGGGAATCTCCTGTTTAGGACGTTGGTACATACGGCGTTCATCATAGTCGCCAGGCTTATCAGACTTGCTATATACAGGAAAAACCCGTGAGTACAGGTCATCCCATGTACGGTAGAAGTCGGCAGCCATATCCTTATTATAGAAGAACCACGTATCTTGCTTACTATATCGTCGATGGCCAGTATTGAAGTTTAGCATCCAACGGGTATAGGCTCGCAGTTCATAATAGCCGGAATAAAGCGAATCGGTCAATACGAATTGTCCGCACGTAAACCCATTGGCACTGATAATGATATGCTGTCGCTCTACCAACAACCCGTCAGGCGAAAGCAGTTCCACGTAGAGAATACGACTCATGTCGGTAGGCACCAACTGATCAGCACGCACCACGTATGCCTTATACCACAGGGTATCACCCACGAAATAGCATTCGTTGTCGGTATGGACATAAACCTTCTCCTGGACCTGCGTCTGACTTGACAATTCCAAGGCACGGCGAATGTCATCAATATTCCCGGCAGAGACATTGAAGGAAACTAAAAGCGATAAAAACAAGACGTAATAGCGAGCCATAAACTGTATTTTGACGGCAAAGGTACAAAATAATTCGTAATTCGTAAGTCATATTTCATAATTAATTTGTAATTTTGCAGCGAAATAAAACAGATAGACTAAAGCAATGATAAAAAAATTCTACTTCATCGTATTGTTGGCTATGGCAACTATTAGCCTACAAGCACAGATAACACCTCTGACACAGATGGAAAAACTGGACCGTGGCGTCGTGGTACTGCCCCTCTATACCAGCGGTGGCAACTTCGTCAGTTGGCGATTCCTCGGTACAGATGACAACGATACCCGTTTTGACCTTGTACGCAACGGCACGACCATAGCAACCGACTTAGAAGTCACCAACTATAGAGATACTAGTGGCGACAAGAATTCTAAATACCAGGTCGTCACAAAGGTCAATGGACAGACCATGAGTACCTCTAACCCCGTAAAGGCGTGGTCGCAATTTTATAAACCGTTAAAGCTGGACCGTCCAGCTACTGGTGCACTGGGTGGTACCTACTCACCTAACGACTGTTCCGTGGGCGATGTCGATGGCGACGGTGAATACGAAATCTTTGTCAAGTGGGACCCAAGCAATTCAAAGGACAACTCACAAAGTGATAAGACCGACAATGTCTTTCTGGATTGCTACAAACTCGATGGTACCAAGCTCTGGCGCATTGACCTGGGCGTGAATATCCGTGCCGGTGCTCACTACACACAGTTCCAGGTGTATGACTACGACGGCGACGGTAAAGCCGAGCTGATGTGCAAGACGGCGCCTGGCTCGAAAGACGGACTGGGCAACTATGTGAATCAGGCAGCTACCGACGAGAAGATCAAGGCAGCCAGCAATACCAAGGACTGGCGGACCAGTGCAGGTCGTATCAATGGCGGCCACGAATATCTCACCGTTTTCAAGGGCGAGACGGGCGAAGCTATCCATACCATAGCCTACTGGCCCAACCGTAATGCCAAGGCAGAACTGAGCGAAGCGGCAGGCACCTACAACTGGGACGACCGTAGTGGCAAAAACGACAAGGGTGACTATGGTAACCGTGGCGAGCGCTATCTGGCTGCCACAGCCTATCTGGCAGGTCCCGACCAGCTGCCCAGCGGTATCTTCTGTCGTGGCTATTATACCTATGCCCATATTTGGGCGGTCGACTTCGATGGTCAGGAGTTGAAGACACGCTGGTTGCACAGTTCCGACACGAAGACGACCTACAAGGTTAGGAATGCCGAAGGCCAGACGACGACCTACACTGGTCCCACTTGTTTGTCGGGATTAGGACGAAGGACGATGTATGCAAACGGCAACCACAATATGTCGATTGCCGATGTCGATGGTGACGGCAAGGATGAAATTATTTGGGGTTCGGCAGCTCTTGACGACGATGGCAAGATGCTCTATGCGGTGGGCTTTGGTCATGGCGATGCCATCCATTTGGCAGACCTTGACCCCGACCGTCCTGGATTGGAACTGTTCGACGTGCACGAAGAAAAGGGCACATACGCCTGGGATTTGCATGATGCTGCTACGGGTGAAATCATCTGGAAGGGTGGCCAGTCTGGCCAAGACAACGGACGCGGATTGGCTGCTGACATCGTAGCGAACAAACGTGGTTACGAGTTCTGGTCGTCATACGGCGGTTTCGACAGCGGCAGCCGAAACCAGAACCCATTCAACACACAGACAGGACAACAGGCAGCCAGTTCCAAGCCATCCATGAATTTCCGCATCTACTGGGATGGTGACCTGCAAGACGAACTGCTGGACGGCACTACCATTTCCAAATATGGCGGCAGCACATTAGGCGTGGGCAGCTCAACGATAGCCAGCCTTGGCAGTCCCTCATCGTGCAACGGTACGAAGGCTACACCCTGCCTTTCTGCCGACATCTTCGGTGACTGGCGTGAGGAACTCATCCTATGGAGCACCAGCGATAATGCCACTTTGAATATCTATACGACGACTACATCGACGAAGTATCGCGTGCCGACGCTGATGCACGACCACACCTACCGCATGGGCATCTGCTGGCAGAACACGGCCTACAACCAGCCACCACATTTGGGCTACTATCTGCCCGACTACATCGACGGCAAACTACCTACAGCCATCAAGACTGTAGCTGATTCCTCCAACAACACCTCAGAGGAAATCTTCGACCTCAATGGCCGTCGCCTATCAGCCCTACAGAAGGGACTGAATATTGTCCGTAAGAATGGAAAAACATATAAGGTAATAAAGAATTAGGGATAATTATGAAAAAATTGGTATTATTTCTTTTGTTGGTAACTGGCGCATTGTCTATGACAGCGCAGACCACCACGACATCGTTAACGGTGTATCCGTCATTTCAGCCTGCCACTATCCATCTAAATGATGGCAGACAGTTGAAAGTTGGGTTTGCTAACATCTTTCTGAAGAACAGCGGTCTGCTCTATATAAGTGGACAAGAGACGAAAGAGGCGAATCTGAAGACGTTGACGAAGGTCGATTTCAAGGATCGCACCTACTATCGTATCGACTCAGTACTGGCTTATCAGGTGGACACCGTCAATCACCAGCCTCTTTACTGTGCCCAGCGTATCGATGTGGTGGCATGGAGAGGCATGCTTGTCAACAACCGACAATTGACAAACATCGAGTTGGGCGATATGGTGACCTATTCGGCAGCAGAGCTGACAAACCAACAGGATATCCATTTCCCACTCATCAATGTCTACTACCTGCAGATTAACGGCAAGTATGTGTTGGCTCATGAGCGTAACCTGAAACGGGTGCTCGACAAAGAGAAACGCCGTCTGATGACAGCGGTGATGAATGAGCCTGGATTCAGTTGGACCAGTGAAGCAAGTCTACTCAAACTACTTAAATACATACAATAATGAGGACGGCCTTATTTATTTTTTTTTCTTTATTATTTAGCCACGCAGTGGCGCAGGTGAAGGACCGCAGTGGTGTCAAGGATGTGAATCAGGTGGTAGACAATACGCCTGACAGCATTGCCAAGGCCATGACGGCACGTCCTGTGCCCGGTTCGAGCCGCAGGGGCAGCAATCCCGTATTGTTTCTGATTGGTAACTCCACCATGCGCACTGGTACATTGGGCAATGGCAATAATGGTCAATGGGGTTGGGGTTACTATGCCCACGAATACTTCGACCCTACCAAGATTACCGTCGAGAATCAGGCCTTGGGCGGCATGAGCAGCCGAACATTCTATAACAAGCTGTGGGAACCTGTCCGTCAGGCCATCCGTCCAGGCGACTGGGTCATCATCAGTATCGGACATAACGACAACGGGCCGTATGACTCTGGTCGTGCACGTGCCAGCATCCCTGGTGTCAGCGACGACACGCTGAATGTAACTATCAGAGAGACTGGCGAAAAGGAAACAGTCTATACCTACGGCGACTACATGCGCAAATATATTAACGATGTACGCGCACAAGGCGGCAACCCCATTCTGATGTCGCTGACGCCACGTAATGCCTACGACGAAAAGGGTAAGATTGTTCGCAAGCCCCATACGCAATGGCTCATACAGGTTGCTGCCGAGGAGGGTGTGCCCTTTGTCGACCTGAACGAGATTTCTGGACAGAAACTCGATACGTATGGTAAGTGGAAGACCGACTACCACTTCTTCCTCGACAAGATTCACACCAGCCGCTTCGGTGCCATGATGAATGCCCGTTCAGCTGCCGAGGGTCTGATGGCCAGTCACAATCCTGCACTCAATCCGCTGAAAGCCATGATGCGCAATGTGGAGCTGCCCGTCTATAACCTGACACGTACTGAGGGCAAGCCTGTGGTGTTCATCACGGGTGACAGCACGGTGAAGAACGCCGACAAGGATCCTGACGGCATGTGGGGTTGGGGCGCTGTAGCCAACACCGTCTTCGACGAAGCTAAGATTGATATCGTCAATGCCGCCATGGCAGGCCGCAGTTGTCGTTCGTATCTGAACGAAGGACGCTGGGAGCGTGTCTATAACTCGTTGAAACCGGGCGATTTTGTACTTATTCAATTCGGACATAATGACATCAGTCCTATTGACAAGCCCAAATACCGTGGTGCCATTGCGACCACCAAAGACACCTGTCACGTCTACCGGATGCAAGCTGCCAAGGAGGACTTGAGCAAACAAAATGTCATTGATCAGAAGTTGAAGGCCAACACACAGGTTGGTAGCTACGAGGTGGTCTATTCCTTTGGCTGGTATCTGAAGAAGTTCATCCAGGACGTTCGTGAAAAGGGTGCCACACCTATTCTGGTTTCGCTGACACCACGTAATGAATGGCCTAATGGCAAGATAGAGCGCCGCAACGACACCTACGGCAAGTGGTATCGTGAGGTAGCCCAAGAGACGGGCTGTGAGTTCGTTGACCTCCACAACATCACCGCCGACTTCCTCGACAAGAAGTGTGGTAAGAAGGAAAAGGCTATGAAGTACTTTAACCACGACCACACCCACACGTCACTCTTAGGTGCCAAGACCAATGCTCAAAGCATAGCCAAGGGACTGCGCGACAACAAGAGTCCGCTGGCGAACTATCTAAAGAAATTGAGAAAATGAGAAATTGAGATAATGAGAACTACCACGATACATACTAACTGCTATTACGAGACCATTTTAATGAGAATAAGAAAAGAGATAAGATGCGCAGCTCTCCTCATTCTCTCATTCTCTCATTTTCTCAATTGCCACATCGTGGCGCAAACCTATCAGACCTATCCACAACAAATGGAGCGGCTGGATAGGGGCGTTATAGCCTTGCCAGCCCAAGACGAAGGTATCTTCGTTAGTTGGCGTCTGTTGGGTACTGACCCGCAAGGCACGACCTTCGACCTCTTACGCGACGGCAAGACCATCGCCAAGGGAGTGAAGGCAACTAACTATACCGACGTCAAGGGTAGTTCGTCATCTCGCTATTCCGTTATATCGAAATTACGAGATAACGTTATATCGACATCGTCCGAGACGACCCCCTGGCCTGGTCTCTATTGCTCTATCCCACT
>Ga0310695_10007028_pt1 | contig 18195 bp, 16 predicted proteins | sample RumenRJG_04DNA_FD_203882 | JGI IMG/M metagenome (GOLD analysis project Ga0310695, IMG submission 203882) | Bovine rumen microbial communities from Lethbridge, Alberta, Canada - RJG_04 (v2) (version 2) | ecosystem: Host-associated > Mammals > Digestive system > Stomach > Rumen | place: Canada...
AAAGGTTTCTCAATCGAGGCATTTGTGGAAATGGAAGAATTTAATAAAATAAAAAATAGTGATAAATATATGATTCAGAATACTTTGGATGAAGATTCTTTTCTTGATAAAATCAAGAATATCATAAACGATGCTTTGGGGAGACCAAATGTTGTTGAGGAAACTGTTCTAGAAGAACCAATAGTTAATGAGCAACCAATCATTGAAGAGGCTATTAATGATGTTGTAGAGGAAAAAATAGAGGAAAAGGTGGAAGAAATTGTGAAAGAAGAACCAATAATTGAGCAGAATGAGGAACAATTGGTTGAACAACCAATTGTGGAAGAACCAAAACCAGAGGAAATTGTTGAGGAAGTTGTAGAAACAGTTGAGGAAAACGCGGTCAATGAGGAAGAAGTAAAGGAAGATTTGCAAGCGGTTATTGACGGATTGAATGCTCAGATTGCATCAATGCAAGCGGAATTGGAACAGTTGCGCAATGAAAACAAGAAATTGGGTGGTATGCCATCGGCAAATCCAGTAAATGTAAGGAGCGCACAGAAAACAACTTGGGAAACCATTGAAGCATTAAGAAACGGAACATATTTTAAGTAAAAAAAAGTGTTTTTTTTAATGTATGTTTAGGTAAAATAAAAAGAAATTAAAAAAATAAGTAAAAATATGGCAATAGGAAGTTTTGTAAACGTATCTGGCTTAACATATTGCGGTAAAGAAGCAAGTGAAATCTTCTCTAAGGAAGTTTACAATCTTGATTTGAGACAATATGGTATCACACTTATGGATGGTGTGAAAGGCAAACAAAAGATTTACAACGGTGAAGTTGGTGATGTGTTCCAGCCTTACACTTGTGCATTCTCGCCAAGCGGTGATGTAATTCTTTCTGAAGATTACATTGAACCAGCAGAAATCAAGGTAAACTTGGAAGAATGCTATGACAAGTTTTGGAACACCTATATGGTAGAACAAACCAGCATTACTTTGAACGGTGGTATTCCACAGTCTTTCAGTGAATGGTTCTTCAATGACAAACTCTTGAAAGTTATGAACAAGGAATATCAAGAGATTTTCTGGAAAGGTGACGTTGATTACAGTGGTTCAACAAAGGTTTACTTAAAGGTGGTTGACGGTGTTGAAAAGCAACTTGCTGCAAATGCTGGTGCTAAATTGACTGCAACTGCATTTACTGTAAGCAACATTTTGACACAAGTTGAGGCTTGCGTTATGAGTGGTTTGACTGATGCTTCTACAAATGAAGTCAATACTGAAAACTACAAGATATTTATGAATGTAGGTGATGTTAGACTTTTGAGAGTTGCACTTGGTAAACTCACAAATGGCAACACTGTTGATGCAATCTTCAGCAACTACGCAAAAGAGGGTGAAAAGATTTATATCCTTGGTTATGAAGTTGTTCCAACAATGCAGTCACAATCTACAATAATCTTCGGTCCAGCCGCTAACTTGGTATTAGGCTTTGACACCTATGATTCTCACGTAGAATACAAGATAATTGATATGAGAGATACTACTGGTGACAATGCTTTCAGAGTAATTGCACTTAGCAATATTGCGGTAGGTATCGTTCTTCCAACCTTATTCACATATATGGCTTAATCAAAAGCCATATATAACAAAATATAAAATAATAGAATTAAAAGAATGATATTGATATGGCAAATTGTAAATTAGCGCAAAATATTCTTAAAAGCGATTTCTGCGGTTATTCGCTTTTGAAAGTAACAGACATTTACCTTGGCAACTATGCAGATGTTACTGCATCTGTAAGCGGTAATGAGGTTACTGCAATCACACTTGCAACTGGTACAAGTATGTATCACGTTGAACCATCAAAGGATTCCGCATCCTTTACTGATGAACTTCAAGTGACTGACGGTGGTGCTAAATATCGTACACACACCTTGAACTTCAGCATTGATTCGGGCAACTACAACAAAGACCTTGCTGGTGTTGTTGATGACCTTTCTCTTGGTCGCTATGTTGGTATTGCAAAACTTGCAAACGGTGTATATGTTATGCTTGGTAGAGTAACTCCACTTGAAGCAACTTCTGCTAACGTTAGTGGTGCTGCATCTGCAACAGACTCGACTGCAATCCAAGTAGTAATGACTAGTGATACCACTGAAACAGTATTACCACTTTCAAGTGATGCTATCACTGCACTTTTGGCGGCTGTAAAGGCTTAATCTAATCCTACATATAATTAATAAGGGTTGGCATTCAATTGCTAACCCTTATTTTTTTTTTTGCCAAAATATATGTTTATAATAAAAAATAATTTATGGTTATAGATAACTGGCGTTTGCCTTGCAAATATCATATCGGAAACCTTGAAGATATTATCTATCTGCAATCGTTTGATGATAAAATCGAGTATTATATTGATGATGCTGGAGAGCCTTATTGTAGTGCGATAAGCGGTGCTTTGTCCTCAATAACTTGTGAAAGTGTATTGCTGACAGAGGAATCATCTTTTGATACCAACAGATTTGCTTTCTCATACGAATTGACAGTAGTTTTCAGAGAGGGTAACGATGATGTATATTCAAGTGTGCTTAAACTTTTAAGGGAAAACAAGTACAGATTGTACGTTAAGACAACTGAGGGTATGTACTACCTTGTTAATGCTGAATATCCATATTCCCTATCCTATGAATACGTTTGGTCTAATACAAGCCATCACTGTACGCTCAAATTCACACTGAACAACAACATTCCTACAATGAAATGTACTACATTCCCAAAATCATTCACAGAATTGATACCAAAGGATTGTGGCTATTTTTCGCCTAGAATCAACGAATTTAATATCATTGAGGAAAAGAACGTACTAGTGGGTTACAATGCGTCAGAATTAAATTATACGCAAATAACAACCATTGGCAGCAATACTTGGAAGACAATAGAGCATCTTGACGATTCTTTTGTATATACTCACACATATAGCGGTGGCAGTTTTTCAAATACGATTCAGTTTGACATTGAATTGTCTGATTACCTTACAACATTCCACTACAACATTCTTGAGTTTGTCAAAAACAGATATGTTGTTAAGTTCAAATCATCACTTGGCAACACAATCATTGTTGGTGACAAATGCGGATTGTTCCCAAGTTTCTCATTGAATACCAGTGATTCACTTGGTAGTTTGAACAGAATCAGAATAACATTAAGGGAAAACACAAGCAAAGATGTCAGTTTTTCATCTGTTGATGTTGTGGAAACTGTTGATGACAGCAAGAAACACGGTGGTACTAGTGATAAAAGGCACAATATCCCTACCCCAACGATAAGGGTAAGCGGTTTGACATTCCCTACAATTGAGTGTATATCACCAACGATGGCAAAAAGAATACTTATGCCACAAATCAATGTTAATGGTGATGAAACTGGCAAATATTATGTTCTAGATGGCTATCAAGATTATTTCGGTGCTATCTCAGACCTTATCATTGGCACTTATGACGAAAACACAATCAACAACTTTGATGTTTCGCTTTATGTGACAACAAACCAATGTCAAAATGATTTCGGTTGCCTTTATTCAACAACACTTAACGATAGAAACTACCTTATCAATTCAAGTTCATCGTTCTTTGCAATCATATCAAGTTGCGGTTGGGAAATCATTCAAAGTGATGTTTGCTTGATATTTGATAGATTGAGTGGTGAATCTGGAGTCCAATACGTTGTTGATTATTCAACCTCTTGTGCTGTTGGTGTTGAATCATCATTTACAATAAAGGTCGGTGATGATGAATATACATATATCATCAAAAAGGTTGATACAAGCACTTGCTTTATAAACAATCCAAATGCAAGCATTGTCGCTAGTGCTGCAACATTGACATTTGAAATGAGCGTTAATGCAAATGAGGTTGCAATAAAGTCTGTTCAACTTAACAACAATAACACTGATTTGCTCAAAATAACCCTTATCGGCAATACAATGACGGTTAATGTTCCCGAATACACTGATTTCAGTGGTTATAGAAGATATTTCACAATAAGGCTTGAATCAAACAGTGGTGGTAATTGTGAGGTTGAGATAATCCAAGACCATCCATACAAGAAACAAGTAATTGATTTGTCAAAGTACGAATGTTTGGACGGTGATAAGTATTATGTATATCAGTATTACAGTGGATATACCCTTGATACAATAAATACACCAACTGGTGAATATTATGTTGATTATGATAGGTCTCCTTGGGAAAGAAATTCTCCAGATTGTACAGATGATGAACTTATAAAGTGGTTTGATGCTGATGATGTATATTATTGCGAAACAACACCAGAACACAACTATGAGAAATGGAGTGCTTCAACAGAATACATTTGCGATGGCACTGACAAATATGTCAAAGATGTGAAGATGGTTTCAGATGACGGTGAAACTTGGTCAGCAACAACAGATGTAAGAATGGGTGATTTGATTGAACACAATTCTGCTGATTGTGGTTTTTGTCCAAAGCAAACCGAATGGAGAGACGATACGGCACATACAATTTGTGATGGTGTTTCATTAAGATATTTGGCTTATCTGTGGGAAAGCAATGATTGCGGTGAAACTTGGACTGCTGTTGTGCCTTCGACAAGCGGATATGGCACTGTTATAAGTGAAAATACTGTTGATTGTGGTGGTACTGGTTGTACAGTTACGGGAGATAGCGGAATACAATATAAATGGGTTGACAACACTGATAGAAAAATCTGTTTAAGCGGTAATTCCTACTACGTTTCAGAACAGTATTTCTCAAATGACTGTGGCAATACTTGGGAGAAAACTGGTTCAATATCAATCGGTGATTTGGCTGAAAGCGGTGCAACAGAATGTAGTGGTGACAGTGGAACAACTGAAACAAGATACAAGTGGGAAGATTCAACAACTGATACAATCTGTGTAGGCGGTGATTCCTATTATTTATCTTACAGATACGTTTCAACAGATAGTGGCTCTACTTGGACTGCAACTGGTGAATCTACAATAGGCACATTGAAACAAAGGAATGCCAATGAATGTGCTGACAATGGCAGTGATACAGAATCAAGATACAAATGGGTCGATTCTACTGAAACCGTTTGTTTAAATGGAGATTTATATTATATTTCTTATAGATACGTATCGACAGATGGTGGTGAAAATTGGCAACAAACTGGTGAGTTTACAGTAGGTTCGTTGAAAGAATTGAATGCTAGTGAATGTTCTACTGATACTGGCACAACAGAAACAAGATATAAATGGGAAGATTCAGCAACGGAAACAGTCTGTGTCGATGGAGATTTGTATTATGTTTCTTATAGATACGTTTCAACAGATAGTGGAATAACTTGGACAGCAACTGGTGCTAGTGGAATTGGCACACTTAAAGAGGCTGATGCAAAGGAATGCGAAAGCACAACTAGCACAACAGAAACTTGGTACAAGTGGGAAACATCAACAGATACCATTTGTGTTAGTGGTGATTCGTATTATATAAGATATAGATACATTTCTACTGACAGTGGTTCAACTTGGTCTGCAACTGGTGATTATGCTATTGGTTCTTTGAAAGAAAGCAATGCAAAGGAATGTGAAAGCACAACTAGCACAACAGAGAATTGGTATAAGTGGGAAGATTCAACTGGCAATACAATTTGTGTTGATGGTGATTCTTATTATGTGAAATACAAATATGTATCAACCGATAGCGGTGAAACTTGGACAGCAACTGGTGAATTTACCGTAGGTTCATTGAAAGAAAGAAATGCTAGTGAATGTTCGGATGAACACACTTCTGGAGATACCCTATATAAGTGGGTTCAATCTGAAACAGATACAACTTGTGTTGGTTATGCCTTGTATTATGTTGAATATGAATATTCATCGGATGATAATGGTCACACTTGGGTTGAAACTGGAAACAATAGATTAGGTGAATTGATTTCATCGGATTCTGACCAATGTAAAGAAATTGCACTTTACAAATGGGAAGATACTGAGGAAACAACTTGTTTTGATGGTGATTTGTATTACAAGTGTTATAAGTTTGTTTCTCACGATGGTGGAACGATTTGGGCAAGAACAAACACTTGGAGACTTGGGACACTTATAGAAAAGGGGGCAGACGAATGTGCCGAATGCCAACTTGAATACAAGTGGATTGCGTCACCAACAGAATATATCTGTGATGAAACAACTCATACCAAATATGAGAAATTGTATTACTACTGGTCAGATGATTGTTGGGAAACAAGTCATTTACTTGAAGATACCGAACCAACAAGAGGTGAAGTTATTGAATATGATTCTTATGATTGCGGATATAAGGCACAAAAGTGGGAATATGTTGGTGATTATTGTTATTATGACCTACCAGAAGATGTTGAAATAGATGATGGATATTCTGCTAGAACAATCGTTGAATATGATTCTGAATGTAGTGGCTCAACAAAGATAACAACTGCAACAACAATAAATCAAGAAACGTATGACAGTGGTGCTACTTGGATAACATTATCTACAACCGTAGAAGTTTCTTATGAAGAAGATTCAGAGGATTGTATGTTTACAAAGTGGGAATATGATGATGATTATTGTCACAATGATTTGCCAGAGAACACTGAAATTATTGATGAAGATATAAATAACGAAAATTGATATGGGAAATACTGATAAATATAAAGTATATCAACTATATAAAAGTTACAACGGAACAGATTGGTTTCAAGGTAATAAATACAAGGCTTATCTTCTTGAAGAAAATTCAAGTGATTGCGGATATTCAGCCAGAACAATAACAACAACAGATGATGATTGTAGTGGTACTACAAAAATTACCACTACAACCATATTGTATCAAGAAAGTGAAGATTTCGGTGAAACCTGGACAACAGTATCTTCATCTTCAACAAAAACGTATGATTATTATTCTGAAGATTGCGGTTATATACCAAGTGAATATTCAGAGCAATATTTAACTTTAGTTGCAAAATCAAACGGATATTTAAATTTTATTGATATTCCTAGTTCAAATAAAATATCATATTCAACCGATAATGGTAATACTTGGTCAGAACCAGCAAAAGAGATTACAGTTAAAGTGAATAGTGGCGATAAAGTATTGTTCAAAGGCAATATGACCCCATCAATTTATGGTATTGGTTCATTTTCTGCTTCGACTGCAACTTATGATATACAAGGTAATGTAATGTCATTATTGTATGGAGACAATTTTATAAATCAAACAAATTTGAGTGATAAAAGTGCTGCATTTAGATATTTATTTAGACCGAAGAGTGGTTTACTTGGTACAATAAGTGCTAAAAACTTAATATTACCAGCAACTACTTTATCTACTAATTGTTATAATGAAATGTTTGCTGGATGCACATTGCTAACACAAGCACCATCACTACCAGCAACAACGTTGGCAAGTTCTTGCTATAAAAGTATGTTCCTTGGTTGTACATCATTAACAACAGCACCATCATTACCAGCAACAACAATGGTTGATAATTGTTATCAATATATGTTCAGAGGTTGTACATCACTAGTAAATGCACCATCACTTCCAGCAACAACGTTGGCTCAATATTGTTATAATTTTATGTTTCAAGGTTGCACATCATTAACTACTGCACCAGTACTTCCAACAACAGCATTAGTAAGAAATTATGATGGTTGTTATGTTAGTATGTTTGCTCAATGCTCAAATCTTAACTATATTAAGATGCTAGCAACTACTATTTATTCAGATTCTTATTTGAGTAATTGGGTTCAAGATGTTGCATCAAGCGGTACGTTTGTAAAGGCAGCAACAATGACAAGTTTACCAAGTGGAAATAATGGTATTCCTAACGGTTGGACTGTTGAAGATGCTTAATCATAATAAACTAAATAAAAAATATTATAATGGCTGTATATAGTAAATATAAATTATATGAATTATACGAAACAGAGGATGGTATAAATTGGATACCAACTGGAGAGTACAGAGCAACAATATTAGAAGAAAAATCAGAAGATTGTGGGTTTTCAGCGAGGACAATTGTTGAATATGATTATAACTGTAATGACTTTACAAAAGTAACAACTGCAACAACTAAATATCAAGAATCTTATGATTATGGTATAACTTGGATAACAACATCAACAACTACTAGTGTAACATATGATGAATATTCTGTGGATTGTGGTTTTGAAATTCCAGATTGTAATCAAATTAAATATACAACAACTAATGGAACAAAAATACCAAATTCAAGTCAATCACGTTGGTATGATAATGTTTATGCCAATGGCATAGGTACATTATATTTTACTTATGATAATGTTTATATTAATAGTCTTCTTTTCGATAATCAGCAAACATTAAGAGTTGTTATACTTCCAGAATGTGTAGGTATTTTAGATACCGCTTGTTTTCAAAATTGTACTAATTTAAGAAAAGTAATAATCGGTAATTACTTAAAAGTAATAGAAAGCAATGCATTTTATAATTGCAAATCTTTACCAAGTATTTCATTACCGAATGGCTTATTAAGTATTGGAAATAGCGCATTTATGTATTGTAGTGGGTTGACAAGTTTTAATATACCTAATACCGTTACAGATATTGGTAATAATGTTTTCTATGGCTGTAGTGGTATGTCTTCTATTGTTATTCCAGATAGCGTTACAAACATTGGTAGTGGTGCTTTTTGTGGATGTTATGCTTTAAGAACTGTTTCAATACCAAATAATGTTACAAGTATTAATAATAGTTTGTTTGAATTGTGTAGAGGCTTGACTAGTGTTTCAATACCGAACAGTGTTACAAGCATTGGAAATAAAGCATTTTATGGTTGCCGTAGTATATCAAATATTTCAATACCGAACAGTGTTACAAGCATTGGAAATAACGCATTTTATGGCTGCAATGCTTTAACAAGCATAACTCTATCTAATAGCATTACAAGTATCGAAACAAGCACATTTGAATCTTGTACAAATCTAAGGGTAATCAATATACCAAGTAGTGTAACAAGTATTGGCGGTAATGCTTTCGCTAATTGTACTAATTTAAGAAGTGTTAATATACCGAATAATGTTACTAGTATTGGTGCAGAAGCATTCTCATATTGTATTAATTTATCTAATATAACAATACCAGATAGTGTTACAAGTATTGGTAATGAGGCTTTTCAAAATTGTAGCGGTTTATTAAGTGTAAATATTTCTGATAACGTAACGGAAATTGGTCGAAGTACATTTGAAAATTGCATTAACTTAAAATCAGTTTCTTTAGGAGATTCAATAACAGAAATTGGTATTTCTGCGTTTGGTGGTTGTGAAGAATTGGCTACTATTTCAATACCTAAATCTGTTACGCTAATACGAAACAATGCATTTAACTGTATTAGTTTGAGTAATATTAGATATTTAGGAACTAAATCTGAATGGGAAAATGTAAACTGTGACGGTGACGCTTTTTATGGTGTTTTAGCAACAGTGATTCATTGCCAAGATGGTGATGTTGAATTATAATTATAAATGGCTATAAATATTTTAATTTATAGCCATTTATCGTATAAAAGGATATGTTTATCATAAAATAAATAAAATAATGTCAAGAACAAAAGGAAGTAAGAATCTGCCAAAGGATAACGGATTATATACGTTGAAATTTGAAAAGCAGATTGAGAATACACCAGTAAGTAGAAACTCAAACAGAGGATGGATAAACTACGGTGTCAAGAATCTATATCCATTTGACTTGCTGAATCTATATGCACAGTCAGTAACACATAGGGCTTGCTGTGATTTTGCAGTTAATTCTATTGTTGGAAACGGTGTCGATTATGAAGCAATGAAAGCGAAGAACGTTGATATTATAACACCAAACTACTATGAGGATTGGAATACGTTTCTACGCAAGATTTCACTTGATTTCATCATCTATGGCTCGTTTGCATTCCAAATCATCAAAAACAAGGATGGCAAGACATATTCGATTTATCACCAGCCTTATGAAACTGTAAGACTTTCTCCTTTTGACGAAGATGGTGTCATTACATCCGCTTGGATTTGTGATGATTGGTCATCTGTGGGCAAATATCCACCAAAGGAATTGCCAATGTTCGGTTTTCAAGAGGATGAAACGATACAAAGGGGTCAGCCATACATATATGTTTATAGAGCATATACACCACAGAATGTGTATTATTCTGCTCCAGTATATTCAAGTGCCTTGAATGCAATACAAGCGGAAATAGAGTTCCAAAGATATGACTTGAAAGCCATAACAAACAACTTTGTTCCAAGCGGTATGTTGGAGTTGGCTCCAGTAGAAAGTGAAAGGGATAAGCAAGATATTATTGATAACATCAATCGTATGTTCGTAGGCTCAGAGGCAGTCAACTCACTTATGATTACATTCGGTAACGGTACTGATGAATCACCAGTGAAATTCACACCTTTTACAACCAATTCGGCAAATGTGAATCTGTATGAGGCATCAAATGAAAGAACGATTAACCGTATTATGACTGCTCACAGAATATCAAGCAAAGCATTGATTGGTTTGCCAATGGATTCCACTGGTTTCAGCAATGAGGGTTCTTTGCTTGAAACAGCCTATGCACTTTACAATATAACGGTAGGAAACCATAACAGACAAATCATTCTCAATACTATCAACAATGTATTCAAGTTGAACGGTGTTGATGTGGAACTTGTATTGAAACCACTTTCATTCACCACTACTGTTGCACAGTCAAATGACAACAGTGATAACGTTGATAGAGCAGATGACAATGAACTTGAGGAAATGGACACAACAATAAATAAAGAAAACAAAGAATAAGAATATGGCAGCAGTAAAAGAACAGATTTTAATTAACAAGGAATATCTAAAGGAATACAGTCAAATACCTTTGAATTATAATTTAGACGAGGTGTTGCCCTATGCAAAAGTATCAGAATTGTTGTGGATTAAGCCAATATTGGGTGAACCTTTGTATGATGAACTTATTGAACAAGTTGCAAGCGGTGATATAAGCGATGCAAACAGCACCCTTTTGTTAAAGGTATATCCAGCAGAGGCAATTGCAATTGTTTATGAGGCATTGCCTTTCATATATTCGCACATAAGTGAAGTGGGAATAACAAAAGGAAAGTCAGACAACAGTGATTCTATCAATCTAAATGAGGTTGACTATCTCACAAAGCATCTTAAAGCACAACTCCAAGCAAGATTGGATGACTTGATATATTTCCTCAAAACACATTTGGAATCATATCCATTGTATGAGGTACAAGATGATTGCTGTAAAAAACCAGAGGGTAGTCCATTCCAACAGTTGTATAGTCCAAGAAAAAAGAAATATAATTTGAAATAAAACAAATACAAGATGGTAAACATTAGAACCGATACAGATAAATTGAATGTTATTTGTGATTTTGTAAACCACCCAAATTTTCCATACGGTACAACCACTTTGACTTTCAAGATAAACGGGTTGATGATGGATGCCACAAATGAGTTAATACTATTCAATAACAGCCAAGGTGGTTTCGTATTTGCGTCATTTGTGAATGACTTGTATTTCAACAATGTCAAGGCAACAATGCAAACTGTCAATAGCCTTTTCCAAGAAACTTGTTTCAGTTGTTGTTCAACTGGTGGTGGAGGCGGTGGTGGTGACATTCATATAGATGGTACTGAAATCGTAAAGGCATTAAACAATATCAACAAAACATTAAGATACAATTGTGGCGATAGTGGTATTTGCGATTACAAGGAAACTTATCTCACTTTGGAAGAATACAATGCCTTGTCTGGACAATCACCAAACATCAAGTATATTATATATTGCGAATCTGGAGATTGTACATACGATGAAGAGGATTTTGATACGAATCTTGACCCAAGTGAGGAGGTTTGTGAGGAAAACATTGATTTCAATGAGAAATATATGACCATTGACGAATATAACCAATCTGACAAGGATGGTGAGATAAGATACAATATAATTGAATCATAACAAAACATAATTTTATATATAAAATGAAGAAAATTGTTAATCTAGTAAAGAACGGTGTGAGTTACCAAATAGGACCAGTCACACAAGCGGAAATCAATCAAATGGTTTCTGACATTTCAAGTGTAAGTGCTGCAACCACTGCGCACACCACTGCAATCACTTCAATTCAGACATCATTGCAAAACGTTTATACAAAGAGTGAAACCGATGCAGCAATCTCAAGTGCCGTTTCTGAAATTGATACTGATATTTTTGTAATCACCAATGCGTTGCCAACAACTGACATTAATCCTAACAAGGTATATATAGTACCATCAACTGGTGATACTGGAGCAACCAATATATATACTGAATACGTATATGTGAACAATGCTTGGGAAAAGATTGGTGAGTTTAAGGCTGATACAGATTTGAGTGGTTATTACACTTCCGCACAAGTTGACAGTTTGCTTGCTGCTTTGGATAAGGCTTGGTTCGGCACACAATCGCAATACAACGCATTATCAAGCACTGATGCTACCAAACTTTATTTCATTTATGAAGAAACAATCTAATTGAAAGAATGAAAAAAGTTAATGAAAAGGGAAAAGCATTTTTCCCTTTTTTTTATATCGTTAAATAATATGTTTATAGAAATCTAGATTTTTTATGAAACAAGTATCAAAAGTTATAAAAAACGGTGTAACATATTACTTTGCTGATAGTGCATTGACACAATCAGTAGATAATATTGTAGATACACTTAACAATCTTTCAATACCAGATTCCACAAGTGATTTGATTAACGATTCTGGATTTCTTGATTCATCTGATTTCAAGACAATCAACAATCAGAGTATTGTAGGGAGTGGAAACATTGATATACAAGGTGGTGGAGGTGGTTCATACAGTGCTGGTACAAATATTGATATTACAAATGATGTAATTAGCGTCACGGGCATTACTGTGCCAACAGCAATGAGCCAATTATCGAATGATAGCGGTTATCTGACAAAAACATCAGCAGACACAATATACGCAACACAAGCGGATTTGGATAATGTTAGTGATAGTTTAGATGATTATTTAACTGAAAGTGCTGCATCACAAACTTATCAATTAAAGACACAATTCAGAACAATAAACGGTAGTGGCATAACTGGTGATAACACCAATATCGTAATATCAGTACCTACAAGTACAAGTGAATTAACCAATGACAGCAATTATGTCGCTTCAACAAATCTCAAGACAATTAATAATTCATCGTTGGTTGGAAGCGGCAATATTGTTGTACCAACGTTCACTTATGATTCAACAACTCAAACATTAAATATTACAACTTAATTATGGCATTTACTTTTAATGGAAATATACCAGAAAATGTTATTTTCAACAACAACGATGTTCTTGTTATTAAATGGAATGGAACAACTGTTTGGGAAAAAAATAATGAAGATTATTCAACAAAATATCTGACATTTGTTGCAAAGACAAGTGGCTCAATCAAATTCAGCGGTTCGACAACATCAAATAAGATTCAGTTTTCAACAGATGATGGTTTAACTTGGGCAACGGCATCACGAGCGAAAACTGTCAGTGTGTCTGCTGGTGATGTTATTATGTGGAAAGGTTCTCTCACAGCATCAACTAGCACTAGTACTGGTGGTATTGGACGATTCAGTGGTGGAACAGCATCATTTGATGTATATGGGAACATAGCATCATTGATATATAGTGATAATTTTGCAAACCAAATAGATTTGACCGCTACTACAAGACAGTTCCAAAAGTTGTTCTATCATTGTAAAGTTGTCAATGCTGAAAATCTTTATTTCCCATATAAAACGATGGGGTATTATTCTTGTTATGATATGTTTAACGGTTGTACATCATTAACAAAAGCACCAGAATTAACAGCAACTACGTTGGGCGATTATTGTTATCTGTATATGTTTTATGGTTGCACTTCACTAACACAAGCACCATCAAAATTACCGTCACTTGTATTAAAAACTAACTGTTATCAGTATATGTTTCAAGGCTGTACTAATCTTGAAACAGCACCAATAATAAGTGCAAATAGGGTTTCATCTAATAGTACTGGTTGTTGTTATAATATGTTTGCACTAGATTCAAAACTAAAAAATGTTCAATCCGCATTATACTCGACAACCATAACAGAAAGAATGTATTTTCAAATGTTCTATCATTGTACAAGTTTGGTGCAAGCACCGATGATTTTAGCAACTACATTAAATGGAACTGGCTGTTGTTTGAATATGTTCCAAGGTTGCACTTCATTAACAACCGCACAAGAATTACCAGCAACAACATTGGTTCAAAGTTGCTATCAAGGTATGTTCAAAGGTTGTTCAAACTTAAATTATATCAAGATGCTTGCAACTGATATATCAGCAACAGATTGTCTGGCTGATTGGGTTGATGGTGTCTCTAATAGTGGTACATTTGTAAAGGCTGCTTCAATGACATCATTACCAAGCGGTACAAGTGGTATTCCAGAAGGTTGGACTGTACAAGACGCATCATCTTAAAAACAAAACATATGTTTAAGGAAAAGGAATAATAGCAAAAATGAAAACTACATATGAAAGTGTAAAGTGGGTTGATTTGGGTGCAAAAGAGCAGATTGAACTTGCAATTTCAATAGCCAGTTTCATTTCTGCCATTGTAATAGGGGTTATTGCGCTGTTTATGCCACCACAAGGTGTTATTGACAAATCAGTTCTGTTCTTTACAGCACAATTGCTGGTATTCGTATCAACGCTATTGGGTATCAATCTGACCATTGATGGCAAGAATCATTATTTCTCGACTAACAAAAAGAAAAAGGTAGTGAATGATGAAGAAGATAATTAACTATATTAGAAATGCTAGCCAGTTAAAAAAACTGGCTAGCATCATTGTATTCCTATGTATAGTATTGTTATTCCTTAACAATTGTCAAAAACCAAAGGTTGATACACAGATAATAATCAAAACTGATACAATATACACAACTGAAACAATATACGTAAAGGTTAAAGAACCAGTTGAAATAATAAGATATAGGGATAGGGTTTTCAGAGATACTGTTACCATTAAAGATACCGTACAAGTCATTGATATTCCTATGGAGAGAGTAACGTATCAAGACAGCCTATATAAAGCCATTTTAAGCGGCTATAAACCGCGTTTAATAAGTATGGAGATATACGCACCACATACGATAATAGAAACGAATACAGAGCAAATTATAACCAAATATAGGAACGATTATTCAAGATGGGCATTGGGTGTGTCTGGAGGATATGCAATAACTAATAACGGATTATCACCGTATATTGGAATAGGTGTAAATTATGATTTAATAAGATTTAGGAAAAGGAAATGAAATACGAAGATATACAAATAAGCAAAAACTTTAAGTTGTCTGAATTTATAGAAAGTGAAACCGCTACCAAAAAGAATATAGATAATACACCAAGTGAAGAAATAATAGAAAATATAAAGTTATTGGTGACAAGTTTATTGCAACCTATTAGAAATAATATTTCTTATCCATTTCACGTAAATTCTGGTTATAGATGCAAGGAATTGAATGACATTGTTGGCGGTTCAAGCAATTCTGCACATCTGCAAGGATTGGCTGCTGACATCAATTTGGGTTCAAAGCAACTTAACCGAATACTGTGGGAAGAAATAGAAAGGGGACAGTTTAACTATGACCAGTGCATCAATGAATATGGATTTAGTTGGATTCATATTGGAATAAAGAAAGACAACAAAGGAAATAGACATTCTATGTTCAAATTACATTAAAGAATAAATCAATGCCACCGTTTGTTTGGGAATTTCGCAAAAGTATGGACTGATTAGGCTTGGGGAAAGGTGAAACCCCAAGCCGCTTTTGTATATGTTTATTTTAAATCTATATAATATGGCAACTATAATTGAAAATAACGGGCATTATCTCTACAAGGCACAAGAAAAGAGATATTCAACAGATGGCGGTGTCACTTGGCTGTCATACAATCCTCCAGTGTATAGAATAGGCGATTTGGTTTCAAATGAGCCATCACATCTGTGTGATACCATCGAGCCAATTGGACAGTGAAAATAGCAAGTGTGTTTTACAAAAACTGGTTTTGCTTACAGTTTATCTTATTGGCAATAAAACAAGCCGTAGTTTATCATCTAACTACGGCTTATTTTGTTTATTATCAACAAGTTATAAACTGGAATTCCTTTTGACGTTGAAATGATACATAATATTATAAGTTATTGATTTTCAACATTATTTATGGTTTAATCAATCTTTGGTTTAATTTTTGTTTTAAGTTATTTTAACTACTCAGATTTGACCTTGACACATTTTTTTTATATATTTGTAGAGCAAAAACCACTAAAAATATATAAGAAAATGAGAACATCTACCGCTAGAATCAGTTTGACATTGTGGACATCCAAGACACTTGCCAACGGTGAGAATCCTATTATGCTTGCAATCCGTTTCAACGGTCAAGCATTGTTATCATCACACTTTTCTTGCCAACCAAAGCATTGGGATGAAAAGAACGAATGCCTTAAACGCTCTTATTCGAATTACGCTGGAATCAACAAGATTCTTGCCGATATGAAGAATCAAGCCATAGCCGCAAAACTACGGTTTGAAACTGAGAATATCCCCTATACAGCAAAGATGATTGTTGATGCGATGAAACCAAAGGAACTGTCGGCAAAGTCACTTAAATTCGCTAGTGTTATGGAATCATTGATTGCTGATAGAAAGTTGAAATGGACTACCGCAAACTGTTACAGAGATATATTCAAGCAATTCGCACATTATATCGGTAACACAGATTTTGTCATTACCGAAATCACAGATGATGTCATTATTGACTACGCACAATACCTTAATAATAAAGGTGTGAAACAAAACTCGATTATAGCCTATTTCAGCAAGATTTCAAGCGTAATAGCATTTGCAAACACCAATGGCATCACAGATTGGAATCCAAAGAAAGGTCTTGCTTGGGTTAATAAGAACTTTAAGAAACAAGTGCATCATAAGGCAATCACAGAGGATGAATTAGCCAAATTAAAGGTGTTCTTTGACTATAATCTTGATAAGAAAGATATACTCAAACGCACAAGCAAATCCTTTGCACTTGCATTTTATCTTTGTTCCTATGGTTGCTTTGGCTTGGCTCCAGTAGATTTGATGAAACTGAAACTAGAAAACGTTGAAGAAACAGTCATTAATGACCAACAGTGCTACAAGATTATAACCAAGCGTAGCAAAACAAATCAGCCATTAAGCATCATAGTACCACAAATCACTTTCTATGGCAATCTGTTCAAGCAATTCTACGATACGGCAAACACAAGACAAGATTATATATTCCCTATATTCAGCAGTGCAACAAAATCGTATAACTATTCTGATGATGCAACACTAGCAAGAATGATTAAGAGAACTGAATCCATCATCAACAACCATCTGAAAGATATATGTGCAGAATTAGGAATGCAGCCAATTACGTGCTATTCAGCCAGACACTCATTCGCCTCCCATCAGATTAGACAAGGAACTAACATATCGTTAGTAGCCAACGCATTAGGACGTAGCGTTAGTGGAATCAGTTGTTACATTGCCAATCTAACAAAGGATGAAGAACTGTTCAAGATTTCCGTTATGTAAAAAAATTTGGGGATAGTTTTTATGACTATCCCCTTTTTGCAATAACAGTAAGTAATATAATTATAAAAAAATGAGAATTCAAAACACCGACTGGTTTACAACTAAAAAATTAACACCAAAGACACACAAATTATAGCAAAAAAACAATAAACCAGTCGGCAAAATATGAATATAATTAAACAGTAGAAGTTCCATTGCAAATATATAAAAAAAATATCTGAAAACCAAATATTTTGGCAATTATTTTCAATTTATTTTTTCGTTTGTCCAGTGGTATGAATAAGCAAAATTTATTTTACCTTTCAGATAGTTTCTGATGATTGATTGACTTAAACCAGTTTTCTCATAACAATCTTTTACGCTGCTATATTCCGCTATCAGATTACCATTCCTATCATATTGATATAGTTTTTTCACTTGTGGTTGTGGTTGCTTTTTTCTAACTTTGGGGGTTTCCTTGCGATACTTGAATCTGAGATAATTCCGTA